>CEWO01053938.1_pt1 | contig 10873 bp, 11 predicted proteins | sample 361561 | NCBI WGS metagenome assembly CEWO01 (sample SAMEA2623627, study PRJEB7988) | marine metagenome | isolation source: saline water (ENVO:00002010), including
ATAACCAACACACTTATTAATAACAAAATTGAATTTCTTACAGATGTGTCAATTGATAATACTAGCTTTTGGATTCCTTATATTTATGGTGAATCTAAAATTACAGTGAAAGGTGTCGGTTGGAGAAAATCTAGTAATGAAAAAATACCAATTGTATTATTTGCTGATACGATTACATTTAAAATTGGTCTAACAATTAAAGGTACATATATAGAACAAGATGCCAATGTAGTCTTCTTTCAAGTAGATGGAGAACAGCAAATACCACAAGTTGCAGTTTCAAAACAACTGGATGAGAATAAGTTTCTTTTTAAAAAATCCCATATTGAATTAGTTAAAATTGATAATGGGAAAATTATTTTTGATGCAAATACTCCTAAAGATAAAGAACCAATTATATATGATCCCAAAACTGGTGAGATAATTAAAAATTAATTATTAGCTAACTTTTTCACAAAAATCCGCTATTTCTGGAGGGATTTAGCAGTTTTTATTATATATTTACATCATTATGAAATACTTAATACTGTATATTGCAATTATTTCTTGTCTTTTTTCACAAAAAATTGATGTTTATAGCAGGCCTTTTCAAGAACAACCTGATTTTGACATTGATGTGCTTCATTATGACATAAATTTAAATCTATATGATCATATTAAATCATTTACAGGAAAAACTTCTGTAAAATTTAAAGTTTTAAAGTCTGATCTGAGTACTATCAAATTAAATATTGAAACAGTAGTAGTCACTTCAGTATTTGAAAAAAATAAGAAACTAAAGTTTAGACAAAAAAATGGATTACTCATTATAAATCCAAAAAGATCTATTTCAAAAAATGATATTATCACTTACACAATATTCTATGATTCAAAAGGAAAACTATCTGACCCAACTAAATTCGGCATGAACGTATTATTAGGTTTAGGGTTTTTTGATGAAACTGATGATAACCCGAATTTAGCACAAACACATTCCTTTCCAACTGGAGCACGTCATTGGTTTCCAAGCAATGATCATCCAGCTGATAAAGCGACCAGTACAATATCGGCCACGGTTAAATCTGACTGGAAAGTTTTAGCAAATGGATTACTAATAGATGAGTCAGTTAATAAAGATTCAGCAACATACACTTGGGATTTAACATTGCCTAATTCCACTTACCTTTATGTCATGGTCGCTGGCCCTTTTGAAATCATCAATGATTTTCATGGAAAAATACCTATATCATATTGGGTATATCCAAATGATAAAGAAGATGCCATGCGTTCTTTTCATCGAACCAGTGAAATTCTAGGTTTTTTTGAGAAAGAATATGGTGTTCCTTATCCATGGCCAAAAATGGACCAAATTACAATACCAGCAATAGGAGGAGGTGCAGAAAGCACAACAGCTACTATTCTTGGTCAATCGACAATTCATGATGCAAAAGCTGAAAAGGATTTTCCTAGCCATTGGCTAGTTGCTCATGAAGCTGCACATCATTGGTGGGGTGATTATATAACTATGCGCAATTGGCACCATGCATGGTTAAATGAAAGTTTTGGTACATACGGCGAATATTTATATAGTGCGCATTCCAAAGGACTTGATGAAGGAAAAATTAATCTTTGGAAGAAAAAGCAATCTTATTTGAATGAATACAATAATAGGTATTCTCGTCCAATGGTTCATCCATATTGGAAATGGCCAAATCAAAATTTTGATAGTCATATTTATCCAAGGGGTGCAGCTGTTCTTCATATGCTGAGAAATATTATTGGAAACAAGAATATGAAAGCATTTCAAAAAAAGTTTTTAACAGAATATGCTTACGGTAACCCAGAAACTAATGATTTAATTCGTGTAGTTAACGAAACTACAGGTAAAGATATGACCTGGTTTTTTGATCAATGGGTATACGGTGCGGGCCACCCTCAATTAGAAGTTGATACTTATTGGGATGAGGGAGTACTTACTGTAAAAATTGATCAAATGCAATCAGGTACTAAAGTGCCAAGTATTTATAAAATACCTATGAGTATAGATTTTTACTTTAAAAATCGAATTATTAATAAAACTATTTTAATAGAAGGTAAAAATACAGTTCATAGGTTTAACTTTAAACAAGAACCCACACTTGTAAGATTAGATCCTGATGATGTATTGCTTCTTACAGTCAATCAACCTAAGACTGTTGATGGCTTATTAGTCCAGTTAAAAAGAGATAATGTTATTGGACGTCACGATGCTGCTATTTTATTGTCAAATCATCTTGATTTCCCTAAAGTTAAAAACACTTTAAAACGTTCATCTTTATATGATAAATCTTGGTTTGTTAGACAATCAAGCCTTCAGTCAATTTCGACTAAATTAAGTGGCAAAGATTGGGAATCAGCTTATGAACGTGAAAAACATTCTCAACCTAGAAAAACAATAATTTCATTGATGAGTAAATTTTATCCAAAGATTGCTTTAAGATTAATAAGGGAAAATTTAAAAAATGATAATAGTTACATTGTTCAGGCTGAAATGATTCGCCAATTAGGTTTAATTGGTGATAGATCAGATATAGAAATTATTGAAAAGTTATTGCCTCAAAGATCCCCTAGAAAAATTATTCAAAATACAGCTAAATCTTCAATCTCAAATTTAAAAGGTTAGTAGTATTATTGTAAGAATACTTTCTTTTCTCTCTTTTTCTTTATTGCTCGCCCAACCACGTATAGATGGACGTATTATTGATTCTAGAACACGTGAACCTCTTGTAGGGGTAAATATTTTTTTTTCTAAAACATCAATGGGAACTACCACTGATGAAAACGGATTTTATTCATTTAGAAATATTCCAAAAGGTCGTTATGAAATGGTTGTTTCAATGATAGGTTATAAAATGGATAAAGTAAACGTTAATCTCTTTGAAGAAGATCAATTAACAATGAATTTCCACTTGAAACCGGAACCAATTAAAATGGATGAGATTCAAGTTTCATCAAAAGGAAATAAACAATGGAAAAAAGATTATAAAATTTTTAAGAAACAATTTTTAGGTACAAGTCTTAATGGAGAGTCTTGTAGAATTATTAATGAATATGTGTTATCGTTTAAAAGAATTGGTGATACCTTTAAAGCAGAAGCATTGCAACCTCTTGAAATTGAAAATCGACGACTTGGTTATCAATTAACCTACTATTTAGATGAATTTTCAATTGATAATAAGTACACAAAATATGCAGGTGAATTTTTCTTTGTTGAAATGGAGCCAATTAATGAACGTCAAGCACAGAAGTGGGAGAAAAATAGAAAAAAAGCATATCTGGGTTCATTGCGTCACTTTTTAGCTACTTTGGGTAAACAATTCGATGTGCGATTTTATAAAACTGAATTAGGATTTAAAGAGAATGAAAATTGGAAATCCATTAAAGGACGAAAGCTTGACCCTTTAGTGGAGGAAGGATATACAGTTCTTTTATCAAAAAGATTTGACCCGAATGAATTTTATGCAAATGAAAAATTGTATAGATTTTTAAAAAACGACACACTTGTAACAGGAACTATAATTGATAGTGAATTGGAATTATCCTTTAAAGGTAAAATGAAAATTATTTATCATAAAGAATCTGAGGAAAATAATTATGCGATGGATCGTAGACAAAATTATGTTCAAAGTTCACAAACATCATTTTTAGTTTTAAAAAAAGGTTCTGTTGTTTTTGATAAAAATGGAAGATATTTTGAACTATATATGATTGAGCAACAAGGATACAATGCTTGGGAAAGAGTCGGAGAAAGATTGCCACTAGATTACTACACAATTAAATAAATAGTTTCACTCTTCTATATATTATTTACCATTACTAAATTGGATTTGATAATTAATCATAAAATCGAAAGAAAACTATTATGTTATCTAAGAAAATATTATTTACTATTTCTTTATCATTGCTATTGGTTGCTTGTAGTGGAACTAAAGTAGTTTTTCCTAAGCAGATTGAGTATAATACTTACTCTCAAAAGGTTGTGGATGCCTTTATCCCATTTATTCAATCAAAAGGATATGTAATATTAAATCCTAACGATACCAGGATGACCACTTCAACAGCTAATGGATTTCTTACTGTAGAGTATTTAGAAACAGACTGGTTTAATTCTGGTATTTATGATGAAGCTAGTGGAAATGAATTTGTCATTAAACATAAAATATGGATTACATTAGAAAGACCTGGTACAGTAACAGTTGAATCCATATTTGGTTATATGAATGATGGTGAAATGAAAATTTTTACAAGTGCACCTCAAAAACTATATGAAGTGGTTTCTATTGTTCCTGAAAGCTTAAATAATCTAGTATCATCCAAATCACTTTAAATTATGTCAAAAGAAAAACCAAAAAAAGATCCAGCTGAATTATTTGTAAATGAGATAAAAGAATTATCAAGTTCATTTACTAATAGTTTAGATACTTTTTTTATTGATATTGAAAAAGGAGTTGATAGAATATTTTCTAATCATAGTGATAATAATTCTTCAAAAAAGAATAAAAATGAATAGATAAATAGTGATTTGTGAGCTAAATCACACACCATTATTATACTCTTGTACTGTGACTTGTAATTATTTAATATTGACCTAGGTACTATAGACCTAACAAATACTTATTAAGGAGAAAAAACATGAATCGATTTATTAAAACCCTTAGCGTTTTTCTTTTAGTAGCAACTGTTTCTTTTGTTTCTGCACAACAAAAAGAAGTTGATGATTCTAAAAAAGGTGGCGCAAAGGCACTAACAAAAGATGATATTAAAAAAGGTGGCGGTAAACCTGTAGTGGAAGCGAAAGAAGCTCCTGCTAAATTAGCAAGCCATGAAACTGGTGGGCCAGGCGATAAAGGCTATAATAAAGAAAAAGGTAAAGGCATGGAGTCAAAAGGAAACTTTTTTCAACGTCTTTTTGGTGGAAGTAAGAAAAAAGAGAAAAAAGAGAACGACCCTAATAACTAGGCCGAACTTTATTTAAATCTTATAAAAATAGGGCGAATTTTCGCCCTATTTTTTTTACATATAATTAACGTAAAATCAACTCAATTATTTCAAGGAGTATAGCAAAAATGAATTTCCGTTCATTCTTATTAACAATTTTTATTTACAGTGGAGTCTTTGCACAGCAATTTAGTCATGATTTGGTTGGTGGTTATTCTGGGCGTGCAGGAAATACAGATTTTCAATATTGGAATGTGAGTTATTCTTTAACCTCTTATGGTGATATCTCCTTAGGTTCAACCACTTTAAAGGATTCAGAATTTTTACTAGCTTTTGAAAAAAATAATGCAACTTGGGCAGGTATAGAAAATTACTACAATGACCAAAGTATTATTTTAAAATTTGATCTTTGGGCTAATGGTACTTTTTCACCTTTTGTTATAGCAGAAACTTCGTTTGATGACGCATTAGGAATAAAAAGTCGCTCTAATTATGGTCTCGGTGCAAAATACCGAGTTTTTGGTGATATTCTTTCTGTAAGTGCTGCATTTTTACAAGAGGAAGAAGAAATTATTGGTAAAAGTAGTATTTCTCTGTTTGCTGATTATGGTGACTCTCTTGGTGTAACAGCATACCAAGATAAAGATATTCCAAAAATATCTTACTCAAGATTATCAATAAGACCAAAAATTAAATTACCATTGGGAGAAAATTTTTATTATCAATCAGAATATTATTACAAACCTGCTGGCGATGATGTTTTAACTGATTGGAGAAATACATTTACCATTAAAACCGCTGAAGAATGGTTGAGCATCGTAATTAAATACAATATTAAAACAGACTCTCAACCAGCGCCAAAAGTTTTTATGCAATATGATCCAAAATATTTTACAAATGGACAAAATATAACATTCCAAAATCCAGGTAAAGGGAATATTCCAAGTATTGATAGAGACCTAGCTCAATCTGCAAAAGATGGCTATGGTGACTACTTTGTAAATAACTATAAATCTGAAGATACCAGACTAACAATTGGAATTAATATAACTTTCTAGTTTTTAATGAAACTATATATACCTCTATTATTTATAATATTTTTTGGAGGTTGTACTTCCTTAGTAAATAAAGCTACTGGACCAGTTAAACTTTCAGAGAGAAATAGGTTATTAGGAGATTTATTACCTGAAAGAATTTGCTATGATGTTCAGTATTATGATATCAATATTGATATCAATGTAGATAATAGGTATTTAAAAGGGTATGTTGACTTTACTGCTTTAGCTATTAATGATTTTCAAACTCTCCAAATTGATCTAGCAAAGTCAATGCAGCTTAACAATGTTGTATATAAAGGAGAGATCTTAACTACTGATCGAAAAGAAGATGCTGTTTATATAGATTTCCCAAAGATTTTGACCGGAGAAGAATTCACATTTAGGGTTAACTATGAAGGTAAACCTCAAGTAGCTAAAAACCCACCTTGGGATGGTGGTTTCATATGGGAAAAAGATGAAACTGGTAGAGATTATGTCTCAGTTGCTTGCGAAGGAGATGGTTGTGGGCTTTGGTGGCCTCTTAAAGATCATATCTCAGATGAACCTGACAATGGTGCCAAAATGACTTTTACTGTGCCTGAGGACCTAATGTGCGTAAGTAATGGTAGGTTGGTAGAGAGTATTAAAAATAATAATGGTACAAATACGTATGTTTGGCAAGTATCTAACCCTATAAATAATTATAATATTTCTGTTCAGTTAGGTAACTATGTTTCGCTTATAGATACGGTCCATCGCTCAAATGGTAAAATTGAAACACTAAATCATTACGTTTTAGATTATCATAAAGAAGTTGCGAGCACCGTTTTCCCTCAAGCACGTAAAGTCATTAGATTTTTTGAAAAGAATTTTGGTGATTATCAGTTTTGGGATGATGGTTATAAACTTGTTGAAGTATCATATTTAGGAATGGAACATCAATCTGCAGTTACGTATGGAAATGTGTGGAATAATTGGGGTGGAGACCATCGTTCTTGGACCAAAGACTATTATGGAATAATTGATGGGTTATTGTTTCATGAGACAGCTCATGAATGGTGGGGTAATAGTATAACAGCAAAAGATCCAGCACATGTTTGGATTCATGAAGGTATGGCAGTCTACAGTGAGGCTATGTTTATTGAACAAGAGCTTGGTTATAACGTAATGTTAGATTTTATGCTTCGTAAAAGAAGAGGCATACAGAATAAAGTACCAATTGTAGGTCCAGAGAATCAAAATTATTGGGCTTTTGGTGATTCTTATAATAAAGGCGCCTGGGCGCTGCATACTCTTAGGCATGTTATTGATGATGACAAATTGTGGTGGGAAACTATAAGAACTTTTGCAACAGAGAACGCTAAGTCAAACGTTAACACTGAAGACTTTATTGCACATGTTAATAAGAAAACCAAAATAAATTTAGATTACTTTTTCGCACAGTACTTTTATGACAATAGGGTACCAACTTTAGAATACTACCAAGATAATGGTAAACTATATTACAAATGGACTAATATGGTCAATAGTTTTAGTATGCCAATAGATATAGAAATAAATGGAAGTGAGAAACGTCTATATCCAACTAAAGAATTGCAAGTTGAAGCTATAAACGATTACTCAGTAATACATTTTAAAGATTGGGAATTTTTATTTGATAAAAAAAAGAATTCAGATTTAGTTAACTAGATATTTGCCTTAGACGTTCAAATGTAACTGCGCTTACTGCTGCTGAAACATTTAAAGAGTTTGTTTTTCCTTCCATTGGGATTGTGGCTTTGAAATCACTTTTTTCTAATAAAATATTTTTAATTCCTCGTCCTTCGCTACCTACTATAATTACAACTTTACCTGAATAGTCTATTTTATGCCATTCTTTCGCCTTTAAACTATTTTCCATAGCGATGACCCAAAAATCTTCACTTTTTAGATTTGTAATAGTTTGATGGAGGTTGTTTACTTCATATATTGGCATTTGAGTAAATGCTCCCTGACTAACTTGAATAACGGTGTCAGTGACCCCACAGCTCTCATGTTTTGGTATAATTATGCCTTCAATCCCTGCACATTCTGCAGTTCGTATAATTTGCCCCATATTTTGAGGATCTTCAATGCGATCTAATATAAGTAAACCAATATTACCAGTTTTATTTTTGAAAGAAGGGATTGATTGTTCTATTATCCCATTAAATGTGACTACAATACCTTGCGTTCTCCATTTACTATATTTTGATTTAAAATGAGTAGGCTTTATAAATTTAATATGCCCACCGTGTTGTCCCAAGGCACGCGTAATGCTGCCATCGCGTTCAGCAGGACTCCCAGATTGAATAAATATATCTATAATTTTGTAATCTTTTGAAGACAGTATCGCAGCTGAACCATTGATGCCATAAATAGTATGTTGATTTTTTCCCATGATTTAATTGAATAGAATTTAATAATAATTACATCTGGTGATTGAAATAATTACTATAAAAATTATAAATTTGTGCTTAGAATAAAGGAATCATATGTCTACTAAAGAATTTCATAAAACTTCCAATGAACATGCTGGTGTGAATGTTGGTGCTAAATTTAAAACAATCAAACATCACCATGAGGTTCAAGGAGATATTGAAGAGGGTGTAGAGTTAACCCTTGAAGAAATAGCTCATTTTCCTACACGTTATATATTAAAAGATGTGGAAGGTAGAATTTGGACAGTTCCATTACATACCGTTTCACCCTTAACTGAATAATTAAAAATTAATAACCAAATTATATAGGATATAATTAATTAGTTATCCCAAAATCATATCTGCCTCAGATAGCGCATTAATTGTTTATTTTGGCGATACGATATCATACGACCTTCACAGGAAGGTACTCACATTCACAAATTATCTAATAAATAATCCAAAAAATGATATAATTAATATCCACCCAGCCTACAATTCTGTTATGATATCAGTAGACCCGTTTTCTCGTCTTTCAAAAATTCAAGGATATATTAATACAATAATTGAAGATTTTGACAATATGGAGATTATTAACGAAGAGCCCGAGGTAATAATACCAGTTGTCTACGGAGGTAAATATGGCCCCGATTTAGATAAAGTAGCAAAACACTGTGGTCTTAGTATAGAAGAGGTTATAAAAAAACATTCAAATGAAGATTATCTAGTTTATTTCATTGGATTTTCAATTGGGTTTCCATATTTGGGAGGCATGAGCAGTTCTTTAGCTACGCCTAGATTAGAGACACCAAGAACGAGTGTTCCTAAAGGTTCTATTGCAATAGCAGGTTCACAAACTGGTATTTATCCATTATCTTCTCCAGGTGGTTGGAATTTAATTGGTCAGACACCAAGTCATATTTTCAATGTAGATAATCCTAAGAAAAGCATGTTAAAAATGGGTGACCTTATTCGATTTAAGTCAATAAACGCAGAAGACTTCGAAGATAGATTATTATGAGTATTACCGTACTCAAACCGGGGTTACAATCAACGATCCAAGATCTTGGTAGGTATAATTATAGCCATTTTGGAATTTCAGCTTCAGGTGCAGCTGATCCATTATCGCTCCAAATAGGAAATATGCTTATTGGGAATAAAAAGTATGCTTCAGCAATAGAGATGACAATTATTGGTGGAGAATTTCAATTTAATGTAGAGTGTTATATTGCTATATCAGGAAGTGAATTTGATGCTGCTTTAGATAATAACGTAATCACAAATCATAAAGCTATAAAAGTTAGTAAAGGTCAAACGTTATCTGTTGGCCAAACTAAAACAGGAGCTCGCGTATATTTATGTGTTCAAGGTGGAATTAACGTTGATAGCTATCTGTCAAGTAAGAGTACTCATATTTTATCAGGAATTGGAGGGCACTTTGGTAGACCAATTATTAAAGGAGATGTACTAACATTTGGTAAAAATGAAAATAGTGGTATTCCAAAATTAATTAATAATATACTTGATATGAATACTTCTATATTGCGTATTAACAATGGATTACAGTCTAATCACTTTAACAATAATACCTGGAATGATTTTACTTCTAATTCATTTCTTGTTTCTAACTTATCTAATAGAATGGGTATACGTTTAGATGGTAATAAGATTAACTCAACTATTGATAATGAAATAATAACAGAAGGAGTACCACTGGGAGCAATTCAAGTACCCAAAAGTGGTGATCCCATTATTTCTTTTGTTGAACATCAAACAACTGGGGGATACCCTAAAATTGCTAATGTTATTATGGCGGATTTATACAAAGTCGGACAGCTTAAGCCTGGTGATAAAATTAAATTTGATTTAGTCACAATAGAAGAAGCGGAAGAGTTGCGTTTTGAGCAATTAGCATTTATTAATAACCTAGAAAAAAATGACTAATACATTATCAATATTAATTACGTTAATCGTTTATAAAGTTATTTTAATATGTATAGGTGTATGGGCAAATAAGCGCACGCATTCAACTTCAGATTATTTTCTTGGCGGACGAAAGTTGGGTCCATGGGTAGCTGCTTTAAGTGCATCTGCTTCTTCTTCGTCTGCATGGACATTACTTGGCGTGAGCGGTGCTGCTTATTTATGGGGACTTCCAGCCTTTTGGCTTTTTCCAGCTACGTTATCAGGATTTTTGTTCAATTGGTTATATCTTGCTCCTAGACTCAGTCTTTACAGTAAAAGAATAAACGCAATAACTCTAACAGATGTTTTAGCTTCAAATGAAAATGGTGATTCAGTAAAATCATTGCGTTGGCTTGCTTCGGGAATAATCTTATTTTGTTTTATATTTTATATTGCATCTCAGTTTGATGCAGCTGGCCAATCATTTCAGTCAACCTTTGGAATGGATAAGAATCTAAGTATCATCTTTGGTGCTAG
>CEWO01067742.1_pt1 | contig 10846 bp, 9 predicted proteins | sample 361561 | NCBI WGS metagenome assembly CEWO01 (sample SAMEA2623627, study PRJEB7988) | marine metagenome | isolation source: saline water (ENVO:00002010), including
TTACCTAGAACAAGAATAATAGGGAGAAGGTTTAAAATCGTTCATGCAAGAAGTGGGAGGAACATAACCGAAATTTCTACTTTCAGGTCGTCAAGTAAAAAAGATATTCAAAAATCTAATAAAGGCCTTCTGTTAAGGGACAATAATTATGGAACCATAGAAGATGATGTGTTCAGAAGAGACTTTACAATAAATGCTCTATATTTAGACATAGAAAAAATGGAGATCATAGACTTCGTGGGTGGATTCAAAGATATTAAGAATGGAAACTTAAAATCAATTGGAGATAGTTTTAAAAGATTTAATGAAGATCCAGTCAGAATATTAAGAGCTATAAGATTTAAAGCTAAGCTAAATCTTAGTCTAGAAAGTAAACTGGAGAGTGATATGAAAAAGCTTTCCCCTCTCCTTAAAGAGATATCTTCAGGAAGAAAATATGAAGAAGTCCTGAAAATGCTTTTGACAGGAAACTCTCAATCGATAATGCAAGAAATGCAAAAGTACAATCTTCTTGATTATTTATTACCTTTAACCAAAGGATTTCTTAATTCAAAAAAAGACAAAAGATTTATTTTTAATGCTTTGAAGAATACAGATGAAAGGTACAAAAAAAATATGACATTAACACCTTCATTTCTCTTTGCGGTTTTACTATGGCCTGCATTAACCAATCAAATAGGTGAATTGAATTCTAAGAAGATTAAAATTCATAATATTTCAAGAGCCGCAAGCCTGATTCTCAAAAAACATAATCTGCATTGCTTCATTCCCGGACGTATTCAACAATCAATTAAGGAAACCTGGGAACTGCAAGGAATGTTGCTGAAAGTTCCTGAGAAATCAAAGATCACACTAAAGCATAAAAGATTTAGAGCAGGTTATGACTTCTTACTTTTAAGAGAGAAATCAGGAGAAAATCTTGGTGGCGTGGGACAGTGGTGGACAAAAAAGATATCTTATGAAAATTAAGATTATTTAGAGAAATAAAAATCTTTTTTTTGGATGAAATAAGCTATATTTATCTAATAGTCATTTATGCAAAAAGAAAAAGTAGATTTAAAACAATTTAAAAAATTACCCAAGTTTATTGCGGTAGAAGGTCCCATAGGAGCTGGTAAAACTACATTGACTAAATTGTTGGCTGACTCATTTGGATATGACACCTTTCTAGAGCAACCTGCAGAAAATCCTTTTCTTCCGGACTTTTACATCAACCCTTCACAAGCTGCACTTGGAACTCAGTTATTCTTTCTCTTCCAACGAGTAAAACAAATACAAGAGCTCAAACAGGAAGATATATTTTCTTCAAGTAAAGTCTCAGACTTTTTGTTGGACAAAGATAGACTCTTTGCAAAAGTAACTCTTTCAGCTGAAGAATTAAAACTTTATGAACAGATTTATAATTACCTCTCAATAGACCTCCCAACACCAGATTTAGTTATTTACCTTCAAGCTGAAACAAAAACTTTATACGAAAGAGTTATGCATAGAGGCATAGAGATGGAAAAGACCATAACTTTCGATTATTTGGAACTACTAAATGAAACTTATAAAGAGTTCTTTTTTGATTACAACAGGTCTCCTGTCCTGATAGTAAATTCAGACTATTTAGATTTTCAAACAAATAAAAGCGATTACAATCTTCTCTTAGAAAAACTACTAGATTATTTTAATAAGCCTGAAGGTTCAAAGATGTATTTCAACCCTTCACCTGTCTTGATTTAATTCCTATGAATAAAGAAAAAATATACAACCCCTCAAAAGAGATTCTAGAGAATTCTTATATAACTGAATCTGAATTTGAAAAGCTCTATGAAGAATCTATAAATAATCCAAATAAATTTTGGGCCACTCAAGCCGAAACTTATCTTGATTGGGAGGTTAAGTGGGACGAAGTTCAAAATAGTAATTTAACTAAAGGAGAGGTCTCTTGGTTTCAGGGAGGGAAACTGAATGCATCAGCAAATTGCATAGATAGACATCTTGCAAAAAGAGGAGATAAAACAGCCTTAATCTGGGAAGGAGATAACCCTGAAGAGTCAAAAAATATTTCCTATAAAGAACTTCATACTGAAGTTTGTAAATTTTCTAATGTTCTTAAAAAGAGAGGTGTTAACAAGGGCGATAGAGTATGTATTTATATGCCAATGATTCCTGAAGCTGCTTATGCAATGCTTGCTTGTGCTAGGATTGGTGCAGTACATTCGGTTGTTTTTGGCGGATTTTCTCCTGAATCCCTGAAAGATCGCATTTTAGATTCTGATTGCCGAACTGTTATTACGGCCGATGAAGGCTTGAGAGGAGGAAAGAAGATTCCTCTCAAAAGCAATGTAGATGAAGCATTATTAGCTTGTCCCGATGTGCATACGGTATTGGTTATAACGCGAACTGGTGGCGATATTGCGTGGAATAAAAAGTGTGATGTCAGATACGATGAAATTGTAAAAGAAGTTTCTGATCAATGCGATCCTGAATCTATGGGGTCTGAGGATCCATTATTCATTCTTTATACCTCTGGTTCAACCGGAAAACCAAAAGGTGTTTTGCATACCACTGCAGGATACATGCTTCAAACCTCAATGTCGCACAAGATAGTATTTGATTACAAAGATGAAGATATATATTGGTGCACAGCCGATGTTGGCTGGGTGACGGGTCACTCTTATATAGTTTACGGACCTCTGGCGAATGGTGCTACCTCACTTATGTTTGAAGGAATACCAACCTATCCAACTCCTTCAAGATTCTGGGATGTAATAGACAAGCATAAAGTAAATATTTTTTATACAGCCCCAACAGCGCTTAGAGCGCTCATGGCTCAGGGTGATGAGCACGTTACGTCGTCGTCAAGAAAAACATTAAGAATTCTTGGGACTGTGGGTGAGCCTATTAATCCAGAGGCATGGGAATGGTATTTTAAAATAGTAGGAAATTCCTTGTGTCCCATAGTCGATACATGGTGGCAAACAGAAACTGGCGGAATGATGATCACACCTATATCAGGTTTTACACCAATGAAGCCTGGTAGTGCAACAAAACCTTTTCTTGGAATTGAACCAGCCTTACTAGATGAAAACGGAAAAGAAATAGAAGGAGAGGGCTCAGGCAACCTTGTTATAAAATCAAGTTGGCCTTCTCAAATCCGAACTGTCTACGGAGACCATCAAAGATGTATTGATACTTACTATTCAATGTATCCAGGTTATTACACAACTGGTGATGGCGCTAAAAGAGACTCAGATGGATACTATTGGATTACAGGCAGAGTTGATGATGTATTAAATGTATCTGGTCATAGACTAGGAACAGCAGAAGTTGAAAGTGCTCTCGTGCTTCATAGTGAAGTTGCTGAGGCTGCTGTTGTTGGATACGAGCATGAAATTAAAGGGCAAGGTATATATTGCTACGTAACCTGTATGTCAGGAGTAAAACCAGACGATTTACTAAAGTCTGAACTAATTCAACTAGTTGCTAAAGAAATTGGTGCGATAGCTAAACCCGATATCATTCAATGGGCACCAGGTCTTCCAAAAACTAGATCAGGAAAAATCATGAGAAGAATTTTAAGAAAGATTGCTTCTAATGAAATTGACAATTTAGGGGATACCACTACGCTAGCTGATCCTTCTGTAGTAGATGAATTAATAGAAAATAGGAAAAATAAGTAATGTCATTAATAGATTTATTAAATAAGAAAAGTATTCTTCCACTTGAGTCTGAAGCCCTTCGAGGTAGAGATGAAGAAGTAGAAGTACCGTCTGAACATTTTGTAAAAGGAACACCTTTAATGGGCCCTTTTGAAAGTAATTTAGAACAAATAGTTTTTGGTATGGGATGCTTTTGGGGGGTTGAAAGAAGATTCTGGGAACTAGAAGGAGTTTTTTCGACTTCAGCAGGATACTCAGGTGGTTTTACTAAAAACCCAACTTATAGAGAGGTGTGTACAGGAATGACAGGTCATAATGAGGTTGTATTAGTTGTATATGATCCTAAAGTAATTAGCTTCGAGTCCCTTTTAGTTACCTTTTGGGAAGACCATGACCCTACACAGGGTATGAGGCAAGGTAATGACCAGGGAACACAGTATCGATCGGGCATTTACTATAATACTGCTGAAGAAAAAGAACTTATTGAATCGACTAAAAACAAATATCAATCACAACTTGATTTAAATGGACTGGGGAAAATAACCACTGAAATCAAAGAGTTGGATCACTATTTCTATGCAGAGCATTATCATCAACAGTACCTAGCAAAAAATCCTGATGGATATTGTGCTTTAGCAGGTACTGGTGTGAAAATTAAATAGCATCATTCCAAATATACTCTTCTCCATCTTTAGTGATAACTTCATCTTCTTCTAGCTTAATTAAATGAGCCAGAAGAGAAGCCTTCGCTATAGGGAAAAGAGAAGCATCAACATCATCATAGACCTTTTCTACAAGAGAATCAGGAGTCCCTCTCGAGACTGCTTTTAGTGCAGAGAAAACTTTCTTTTCTCTTTCAAGTCGATGATTAATTATCCAGTCAGCAACCTGATGAGGGCTCTCTAGGACTTCTCCATGACCAGGTGCGATCTTTTCAATATCATAGTCTTTTAGTTTTTCGAGTGACTCTAAATACTGTTTCATATTACCGTCAGGAGGTCCTATTACTACAGTTGATCCATTCATAATATGATCTCCAGTAAAAATAAATTTTTCTTCTTTTAAAATAAAACATAAATGATTGGATGCGTGACCTGGGGTGTGTACAACCTCAAGACAATAATCTTGTTCTTTAATTAGTTCGCCATCTTCAAGAATTCTTTGAGGATTAAAAGTAGTATCTTGATTTTTTGAAGAACTTGTTAACATGCCGTAAGCAGGAATATCTAGCTTCTCTTTTAATAATCTGACACCAGGTGAGTGATCTGGATGGGTATGTGTAACAAGAATCTGCTTAATATTTTTCGCAGCGGAAAGGATAGCATCAATATGTTCTGACATAGCAGGCCCTGGATCGATAACGGTTACCTCATCATTTCCCACTAAGTAAGTATTGGTTCCAGGTCCAGTAAAAACACTTCCATTACCTGCTGTAATTCTTCTGATTAAAGGACTTATTTGAACGACTTTTTCCGCTTCCATTTAATGCTCCTCATATCCTTCATCGCCAGGGAGCAGTCCCACCATCTTACCGTCTTCCATAAAAAACTTAGGTTCTATAGTTGGAATGGTTGTTGGATCTATGGAGGACTTGTCTTTAAGCAATTGTTCAACGTTAGAATAACCACAGATACTCTGTAAATTCTTAATTGTTGGCATTATAAGTAATAGCTCTCCTTCTTCTTGTTTCCTAAGAGCTTCTTCAGGTTTGATCCAAAGGCTGTTGACGCTTTCTGATCCATCATGAAGCCCCTCTTGCCCACTAGGAGATATGGCTACAAAAAATCGGGTTGTGTATCTTCTTTTTTCAATCTTGGGAGTGATCCAGTGTGCTAAGTATGCCAATCTGTCAGTTGCCAGTGTAAGACCTTCTTGTTTACACATGTTTTCTAGAACAGGCTCACCGGCATTAAGTCGGTTTCTATATTCAACGAATCTTTTTCTTTCATCGGCATCTGAAGGATTAAATACAGAGCCATCACTCTTATATGCAATCAATATTCCTGCCTCTTCAAAACACTCTCTAATACAGGCAATCCAATAAGCTAGGCCACCCTTTTCCTCTCCCAGAATGCTTGAAAATTCTTGATCAGAAGCTCCAGTAGATATAGTTTCCATTTGACCTAGACCGTCTTCAGGATCAACCTTGCCACCTGGAAATACAAATGCACCTCCAAAATTTGCTTTTGAAGCTCTTTCTACCAAAAATACTTCTATACCCTCCTCGCTGGAATCTCTAACTAATAAAACTGTAGCAGCTGCCTGAGGAACTGTTGGAGCCTCATTTGGATCTGCCATTTGTGTATTCGCACCTTGTAATGGATTTTTCATAAATCGTCCTTATTTTCCATGATTATAATAGACTAGCGTCTTTTAAAACTTAATTAACTATAAATTTATTTCAAAGGAATGTCTAAATGGTAAATTCATATCCACAATGGTTCAAAGAAGCTTTGTCAGTCAACAAAGAGCAAAGAAGTATAGAGGTTGAAGGGGCAATCATTTCTTACCAGAAGTGGGGTGATAGCGCTAAGCCAGGAATAGTTCTGGTTCATGGAAGTGGAAGTCACTCTCATTGGTGGGATTTTATTGCACCTCTTTTACTCGAAGATTTTCAGATAAGTGCAATTGATCTATCTGGAATGGGAGACAGTGAACATAGGGAGGATTATTCTCCAGAGCTTTATGGAAAAGAAATATTATCAGTAGCAGAGGATAGTGGATTCTTTGATAACAGTGATCCAATTATTTGCGGTCACAGCATGGGAGGATTCATGAGTGCTTATGCTGGCCTTATATCTAATAAAAAACTTGGAGGAGTAATTATGGTGGATTCGCCAATTAGACCTCCAACTTATGATTACTCGACCCATGTTAGGAGTGGTCCTATTAGGAGAATAAAAACTTATCCAGACAGGGAGACTATTCTCGAAAGATTCAGACTGACGCCTGAGCAGGAATGTGAAAATGATTACCTGGTAAGGTATATAGCTGAATGGTCCGTAAGAGAAGTAGAAAATGGATATCAATGGAAATTTGATGATACTATTTTTGATAAATTAGGTTTTTCTCATATGACCAAAAATCAGGCTTTTGAATTGGAATGTAATCTAGGAGTCATTTATGGAACTGAAAGCAATATGATGACAGAAGAAATTCTTAACTTTATAAAGGACAATGTTTCAGATAATACGCCTATGGTAGCTATAAAAAAAGCTGCTCATCATATTTTACTTGATCAGCCTTTAGTTCTGGCTGATACCATTAAGGACATGGCAAGGAAATGGATATAAAGAAGTGATAAGAACGGTATTCCTTTTTTTATTTCTTTACTTTTCCTTCTCTATTCATAGGTCTCTGCAAAAGGAAGAAATTTCTTACGGTTGCACATCGATCAGTTTGCTGATGTTTGTAGATGTGATGCTCGTCCTCTTAATCTACTATACTTTTTTTGATTAAATTATTTTCTTGGTGGTAACCCTTTTATCAAACTAAGAGATCTTAGTGGAGCCCCTTCTCTCCTAAACTTAGACAGCTCTTGATATTCAGGATCGTTGTACCATCCATCTGCAGCCTCCTCTGAAGGAAAAGAGAATATAATGACCCGTCCACCCGTTAAAGGTTCAGGACCTTCAAGATGTCTAAAAGAGTCATCAAAAGTTAAAAATTCACCTCCATGCTTCTTTAAAATAGGGAAAAAACCTTTCTCATATTTTAAGTAAGTATCTTTGTCTTCTATTTCCAGGTTTACAACCATGTAAACTTTCACATCTTCCATTTTTTTCCTTAAGCTTTTACTGACTGAAGTCTTCCATCTATTATTTCTTCTGCCTCTGAAACCAACCTAGAGACCATCTCTTTGCAAGTCGGTACATCCTTAACCCTTGCTACAGAAATACCTGCAGACCAGATACCATGTTCTAAATCACCCTCCTCAAAAACAACTCTTCCTCTTTGACCAGCTACAAGATCTTTAACATCTTCGAAGGAAGCTGTGCCTGTTGATTCAATATCTACTACCTGATCAGATACTGAGTTCTTAAAAACTCTTGCGGTATTGTGCATTGTCCTAAACATTAAATTCGTAGATAGCTCATCAGCCTCAGTCATTTTATCTTTTACATTTTGATGAATACCTGCCTCTTTAGTAGCCATAAACCTAGTCCCCATAACAATTGCTTCTCCACCTAGAGCAAGAGCTGCGACCATACTTTTAGCATCACTAAATCCACCACAACCTGCAACTGGGACATCTAGAGCTTCGGCTGCTTGAGGTAATAAAACAAGAGAAGGAATATCATCTTCTCCAGGATGTCCTGCACATTCAAAACCATCTATTGTTATTGCACTCACTCCTACGGACTGAGCTTTAAGTGCGTGCCTAACTGAAGTGCACTTGTGTATGACTTTTACATCGTATTCTTTAAAAAGCTCCATAAAAGGTTCAGGGCTTCTACCTGCTGTTTCTACTATCTTTACTCCTGACCCAACAATAGCCTGCGCGTATTCTTCGTAAGGTGGCGGATTTATAGTTGGTAAAACTGTTAGATTGACTCCAAAAGGTTTGTCTGTCATTTCCCTAGTTCTTTCAATTTCCTTAGCAAGATCTTCAGGCGTAGGTTGTGTCAAAGCAGTTAAAATTCCTAGAGCCCCTGCATTAGATACAGCTGACACTAGCTCTGCATATCCTACCCATTGCATGCCCCCTTGTATAACCGGATGTTCTATTCCAAATAAATCTGTAATTCTAGTTTTAAGCATCAATTCCTCTCCATGATTTAATTCAATTTATTTCAGTTTATAAGAAAGATAGTAAGATACTTCAGTTAAATCAAAAAGAAATACTTTATGGCTGAAAAATTAAATCTTTTTATCAATGGTAAATTTGTTAAAAGTAATACAAAAAATTGGATTGATGTTCTAAATCCCGCTACCCAAGAAGTCCTTTGTGAAGCACCTTGTGCAACTGATGAAGAGATTGAACAAGCGATAGCTTTTGCAAGAGAAGCATTTCTTTCATGGAGAGAAACTCCTCCTCCAGAGAGATCGAGGGTGATGATGAAATATCAAGATCTTCTTAAAACACATCAAAATGAGATCGCTGAAATTCTCAGTAAAGAGAATGGAAAGACCTTTGAGGATGCTAAAGGTGATGTTTGGAGAGGTATAGAAGTGGTAGAACAAGCAGCAAATATTACTCCTCTGCTCATGGGAGAGACTGTTGAAAATGTTGCTAGAGAAATAGATTCGTATAGTTACATCCAATCGCTTGGGATTTGCCTAGGCATTACTCCATTTAATTTTCCAGCGATGATCCCTTTGTGGATGTTTCCGATGGCAATTGCATGCGGTAATACATTTATCCTAAAGCCCTCTGAACAAGATCCCATGACAGCAAATAAACTTGCTGAATTATTCATGCAAGCAGGCGCCCCAGCAAATCTTTTACAGGTTATACATGGAGGAAAAGAGCAAGTAGATAGGCTTATAAAGCATCCTGAAATAAGAGCTATCTCATTTGTTGGATCAGTGCCTGTAGGACAATACATTTATAAAACTGGGACAGAACATCTTAAAAGAGTCCAATCTTTTGCAGGAGCGAAGAATCATATGGTTGTAATGCCAGATGCAAATAAGAATAAAACTATCGATAGTTTGGTTGGTTCTTCGGTTGGAGCAGCAGGTCAAAGATGCATGGCGATAAGTGTTGCAGTATTTGTTGGCTCTTCAAAAGAATGGATAAATGATCTCAAGAATGAGATGGAAGTTGTAAAGCCTGGTCCTTGGGATTTAGAGGAGTCCGGTTTTGGTCCTGTTATAAGCCCTCAAGCTAAAGAAAAGATTATTGGTTTAATAGAAAGAGGAAAAGGCGAAGCTGATTGTTTAATAGATGGAAGTTTATGTGAAGTAGAAGGATACCCAAATGGAAATTGGATTGGCGCTACTCTTTTTTCAAAAGTTAAAACTGATTCAGAAATATACAAAACTGAAATATTTGGACCTGTTTTACTTTGTATTGAGGTTGATACTCTTGAAGAGGCAATTAAATTGATTAATAAGAATCCATTTGGAAATGGAACATCTATATTTACAGCATCTGGTAGGTCTGCAAGAAAATTCAGACATGAAATTGAAGTAGGTCAAGTTGGTATTAATGTACCGATTCCAGTTCCTCTACCCTTCTTTTCATTCACAGGTTGGAAACAATCTTTCTATGGAGATCTTCATGCATACGGTAAACAAGCTGTAAGGTTTTATACAGAAACAAAGACTGTAACTGAGCGATGGTTTGAAGAAGATGAAGAAAGTTCTAAAAACTTAACCATAAATTTGGAGTAGTGCATGGATTTTGATTTAACGTCTGATCAAAAGAATTATAGGGACTTGGCAAAGAATTTCTCAGATAAAGAGCTAAAACCTTTTGCTGCAATGTGGGACAAAGAAGCCCTCTTCCCTAAAGAAACTTTAAACAAGGCTGGTGAACTTGGCTTTCTATCGCTTTATGTAGATACAGATTTAGGTGGAATGGGATTAGGCAGACTAGATGCTTCAATTGTCTTTGAACAGTTAGCACAAGGATGCACAAGCACAACTGCTTTTATGACAATTCATAACATGGCTATTTGGATGGTAAGTAAATTTGCTTCAGAAAAACTCAAAAATGAATGGTTTCCGCAACTTAGTACAGGCGAAAAACTTGCGTCTTATTGCTTAACTGAGCCAGGGTCAGGTTCTGATGCCGCTTCTTTAAGGACTACAGCAAAAAAGGTTGGGGGTGACTTTATTTTGAATGGATCAAAAGCGTTCATATCAGGATCAGGTGCTACTGACTGTCTCATTTTAATGGCTAGAACAGGTGAGACTGGTTCCAAGGGTATTTCCTGCTTTCTAGTTCCAGCCGACTTACCTGGCATCGAATATGGAAAAAATGAACCTAAGATGGGATGGAAAAATCAACCAACCAGATTAGTGTCTCTTACTGATGTAAAAATTTCTAAAGATAATTTAATTGGTGAAGAAGGTAATGGCTTTAAAATTGCCATGCAGGGCCTTGATGGAGGCAGAATAAATATTGCTACTTGCTCAATTGGCACTGCACAATCTGCTTTAGAAGAGGCACAGAATTATATGAATGAAAGAGAACAATTCGGGAAAAAAATATCTGAATTTCAGGCTATGCAGTTCAAGATAGCTGATAT
>CEWO01123896.1_pt1 | contig 10815 bp, 9 predicted proteins | sample 361561 | NCBI WGS metagenome assembly CEWO01 (sample SAMEA2623627, study PRJEB7988) | marine metagenome | isolation source: saline water (ENVO:00002010), including
CCTTCAGTCATTATTCTCTCATCATAAGCTCCCATAAATATTTTAGGCAACCTTGACTCAAATAACGCACCTAATATAGTTACAATCACAGCAAATAATAGAGTCATTTCATAAAATATAACTAACATAGGAGGAATAGATAAAATAGGTTTTCCACCCGTTACTAAAGGATAAGCAAGTTGGGTACCTATTGTTATAATCAGAGCTACAGTAAATCCAATCACAGCACCAAAAATTGGAAATCGATGCAATTTAATTTTTGGATGCGCCTCTCCAAATGTTCCATGTGGATACGGAGATCCTGTCATAATTTCAAATTCATTATCCTGATACTTAGCTTTTCTTAAAGCAGACAAAGCATCTCCTGCATCGTTTTCATCTATAAATAATCCTAAAACACTTTTATTAGCCATTGTTTACTCCCTTACAACTGCTGAAATATTCTTTTTACCAACTCTTATTACATGCCTAAATCTCATTCCTTCTTTTAAGTCAAATGGTGGGATTAAAGGAAATATTCTAGCAAAAACAATTACACCACAAATAACAAATGCAAATGTAAAAGTAACTAATCCCATCTCAACTAAACTTGGGGAATAAGATCCCCAGTTAAAGCTTAATTCTGTTCTTCTTGAAAGACCGGGTACTATAATTAAAAATCTTTCTAGCCACATTCCAATATTAACCAAAATAGTTGTAAAGAACATCATCATAGGACTTCTTCTTACGCTTTTAAAACACCACGCTCCAACAGGTATAATAAAACCTGTCATTAAAAATAATAATCCAAGATAACTCCAAGGAGCTTGGAAAACTTGCATATTTCTTAATGCTATTTCTGGATCCTCTAATGGATACAATGCGTAAACCCACTCTAAGAATAATGCCAAAAACCATATTGTAGCTACTATAACTAACAACCTTCCAACTGCATCAAAATGATCCGGTTTAATATATTTATCTAGTTTATATAACCAAAGCAATCCAGCCATTAAAGTTACAACTCCAGACACTCCAGAATGTATAGCACCAATAATAAAATATGGAGCAAATATAGTTGAGTGCCAACCTTCTACTGCAATTGAAACAGCAAAGTCCCAAGACACTATACTATGAACTGAAACGAAAATAGGTAAAACTAAAGCAGATAGCAGTATCGGAGCTGTTGCTTGAACTTTCCATTGTCTAGGGGTTCCTCTAAATCCTAATGCTAGAATACTATATATAATTTTAGCCGGGCCTGATTTTACTTTATCTCTAACCAAAGCAATATCAGGAATAAGGCATGTATAAATGAATAAAATAGTACTTAACAAATAGGTACCAACAGCAACAGGATCCCACACAAATGGCGATCTTACATTAGGCCATATACCTCTAGCAAAATCAAATCCAATAAATATAGGAGGAAGTGGAGTGATCCAATATATTCTCCAGGGACGTCCAACGTGAAACAGAATGTTACTCAATGCAGCAATTAAGGAAAACAATGTTAAAACCTCAGCAGCTCTAGTAATTGGTCTACGCCATTCAGCTTGAGTTAGTCTTAATATGGCAGAAACCATAATTCCTGCATGGCTTATGCCAATCCAGAAAACGAAATTAGTAATATACGCGCCCCAGTAAACTGGTCTAGAAACATTGGTTACACCTAATCCGCTATATAATTCATAAACATATCCTGAAAGACCTGCAAGCATAATAAACCCTAAAAATCCAACAACAGACCAGAACCATTTATCTGATCTGATAACTGGTCTAACTAGATCGTCTGTTATTTCTTTGTCTGATAGATGCTGATGTTCTTGCATTTATAAATTCTCCCTAGTAAGGTTTACCTTCTACTAATACTTCAGTTTTATAATATTTTTCATGACTTCCATACAATATATATTCTCTATTCTCCCAAATACTTATTGCCGGAATATATTTCGTAATAAGTAAAATTAAGAATATAGGAAAAGACACAGCTCCGAAAATTACCATTAAATCTACAATATTTGGAATAGCAATTTCTGGTAAATTTGCAAATCTATGAGTTGCCTCATCAATGGTTCTATCCAAAGAATACGCAGATCCGTAATGTCGCAGTCTATCCAAAAAATTACCTATCAATACGCTTAATGCAATTATTGGAGGACCGTAAAATGATTTTCTGATTTTATCTAAGGTGAGGCAAAAGAACGGAATAATACATACAAAGAAAAAAGTAGATACAAAAATAGGTAAGTAATTTCCAAACATTAATATTTGTAAAACATCTCTCTCATTGGGTTTTTTCCCGTACCAAAGTACCATTAAACTAGATATGAAAAACCAAAACCATAACAAAGAAATTCCAAATAAAAGTTTCCCAAGTCCCCATAGTTGATCAAGTCCTATAAAATTTTTATACCCACCCCATTTCCACATTATAAATATTGAAATAGTTAATATAGCAACACCACCTTGAATAGCATTGTGTGCCTGAGTAGCAGGATAAAGCGAATCAACCCATCCAGGAATCATAGCCATCAAAAAATCAGATGCCAAAAAATAGTGAACAGTAATTAAAAGCATAAAATAAAATATTCCTAAAACACTAACTCTATCTCTCAAGGCACCCCACTGATGAGAGGATCCAACCCATCCTGCAGCCAAAAAAGAATACAATTTACTTTTACCTTTGGATTTATCTCTTAATATCGCAAAATCAGGTCTTGCGTTAAGCCACAAAAGAGTTAAAGCAGTTAAAACAAACGCGACAACAGCCAACATAGTCCATATATGCGGTGAGTACGCAGGAACTTTACCAGGGTCAAAGAACCAAAGTGTTTTTCGTCCATCTTCTAAGCTAGGTAAGACCCACAATATTGGTGTGAAAAATAATAGCCCAGCAATACCTGAAATACAGAAGATTTCAGACATTCTAGATATTGGTCGTCTCCAGTTTCCTCTAGCAACTTTGGTTGCCATGGATAACATCGGTGCAGCCATAAATGTGGTAAAAATAAACATACAAGCAGTGATGTAATATGACCATGCAGATAGATTATCAAATCCATCAGAAATTCTTAAAATCATTCCTATTATCCCAAGTACAGAAAATAAACCAGTTATGTAAAAAAAGAATTTAAAAGAACTTGTTCTCTTTTGGTTGTGTATATTTAACAACTCTTTAGACACAGGAACTTTTCCTAGAGATCTCTCTATAACTTTTTCAGGATATATTAAACTATTTTTAATTTTTTTCATAAGATTTTAGTGTGAATGTGATTTTTTAGAATCATCAACTTTTTTCAAATACAAAACATTAGGGGAAGTGCCATAATGCTCCATAAGATGATAGCCTCTTCCTCCTTTTTTTTCCTCTTTAGATTTAATTTTTGAAATTTTACTATCAGGATCATTCATATCTCCAAATATTAAAGCTTCAGTTGAACAAGAGTTTACACAAGCTGGATTAATTTCCCTTGCGCCATCTTCAATTTCAAATCCATTTACTTTTGCATCTCTTTTTGTTCTTCTTATTCTTTGGATACAAAATGTACATTTTTCCATAATTCCTCTAGATCTAACTGTAACATCAGGATTTAATTGGTTTTTCAATGATTCAGGCCATTCTGCTTCCCAGAAATTAAAAAATCTAACTTGATAAGGGCAGTTGTTAGCACAAAATCTAGTACCAATACATCTGTTATAGACTTGAACATTCAAACCTTCTTCATTGTGATATGAAGCATATACAGGGCAAACAGGTTCACAAGGTGCTTCGTCACAATGCTGACACATTATAGGAATAAATCTTGCTTTAACGTCAGGGAATGTCCCTTCCCAATACCTTTCTACTCTAATCCATTGGATAATTCTATTCTCGTCATAATCAGATTTTTTTTGTAAAGGAATATTATTCTCAGATTGGCATGCCACAACGCACGCCTGACAACCATTACATTTATCTAGATCAACTACCATTCCCCATTTTGTTTGTTTCATTATTTCCCTCTCTTAATATTAATGATGATTATCTGAATCAGATGTTGTGAATTTAATAATATGACTGTGAGGATCTCGCTTAGGTTCCTCAAATCTACCTTCAAATTTAGGTATAGGTTTATTCATACCTATATTTTTAATTGAAACTCTTGTTGAAGCCCACGCGTGAGATCCGCTACTTTCATCTATAGTTGAATCCAAAATCGAATAAATATTTGAACCAACATCTTTGGTGTAAGTCCCAGTACTTTGACCTCCACCTACAGGAATAGTAATCACATCTGGAGAAATCGCAGGATTAGGATACGCAGCTGCTTTTACACTTTCTCCATTAGAATTAGATATTTCAATAATATCTCCTTCTTTAATCTTCATCTTCTTAGCCAGATCATAATTAATTTCAACCCAAGTTTCCCACGCAATTGTAGTTAATGTATCAGTTAATCCTTGCAACCAAGGAGTTTTTGCAATATCTCCATCTCCAACTTTCGTTCTAAATGGAACTAAGTAAAATGAATTTTTGCCTGACACATTAGTATATTTAATATCAGTTACTTCAGGCCATTTATTTAACATGCTTTTGGGAGTGGATTTAACACTTGAATTAATGTCCCACCATCCACCTCTGGAAAGAATTCCATTCCAAAAAGATTTAAAATCTACGGCTGTTATAGAGCCTCTATTTAATTTCCATAGCAATCTAGCATCATCCATCAATATTTCTTTCATATTTTTACCAGAATACTTATTATCTATTCCCATTTCATCTAGCAATTCAATAAAGATATCACCCATATCTTTTGTTCCAGAATATTTGCCTTTGAATCCAAATTGACTTTTAACTACCGGTTGTTGAAATCCAACAACTTGATAACCAGGGCCCATGGAAGGAACTCCATTCCCCCATGATTCAAATTGCGTATTAGGTGGCAAAATTATGTCAGCATATTTTGAAGTGTCATCAACAAATGAATTCACAGAAACTATCAATTCCAATTTACTCAATGCTGATTTAAAATCTACACTTTTAGTTAAATAATAATTTAAATCTATATCATTCAAGAACAATGTTTTAATTGAACCAGATTTAATATTATCTAATAGTTTTAAAGTTTCATTGTATTGACCTTCAATTCTTGAGCCACTCATATCTTCTAGAGGAGAACTAGGATTAATAATTAATCCTCCTTCTTTATTAATATTGCCTACCAAAAGATTTAAAGCATATATAGCTTCAATGCTAGATGCTCCATTTGTACTTGCAGAGGCTTCGTCACCACCAATTATTAAAGGGTGTTTTGCCTGAGATATTTTTTTTGCTAAGTATTCGATCTTGTCTTTGCTAACACCAGTTATAGAAGAGACGTTATCAGGAGAGTATTTTTTTAAATCATTAGCATTAAGTTTTGCTGCATAATCTGATTTAACCATATTTTTAGAAATCAACACATAAGCTATAGATGAAGCTATCAATCCTTGTGCTCCAGGATTACAATATATCCATTCATCAGCATTGCTACCTGTAAGTGACAATCTTGATTCTAGTTGATACATTTTTCCTCTAGGAGCATCTCTGAATTTTCCGTACATTCTGCCAAACATTGCTTCTGAATGATTCGAATTAAAAAAATCCAATCCGAAATTTATCAACAAATCAGAGTTGGCAATATCTAATTTTGGCATATTAGAATCACCAGTTATTTTTTTTGTAGCCGCTAATACATTACTATCATCAAATTGAGAAAAATAAATCGGAGAATTATCAAGAGATTTCGCAAAAGAATTAAGGACTGAATTCACTCTTCCTTGCAAAGGTTTTGAAACAACTCTTGTTTTTGATTTTCCTGCATTATCAATTTGAGCAGAAATTCTTTTAAATGCATCAGACCAACTTATTTCTTCCCATTTATCAGCACCTCTGTTAGTGCCTTCTTTTCTTACTAAAGGAGCTTGAACTCTGTCAGGATGATATAAAATTTGTAATTCAGCTTCGCTAGATATACTATGAGAACCTGTATTTACAGGATAATCGGTATTACCTTCAACTTTTTTAGCTCGACCTTCCATTATACGAACAGCTAATCCTTCGCCATTAGAGCCTAGAGTTGCATACCAATTGTCTATTCCAGTTACCTGGTCTTCCGGCAATCTGTTTGGTGATTGAAAATAAAGCTCTTCTTCAGGAACCCCACAAGCACTAAAAACAACTGCTCCGGCACTTCCGCCGCCTATCAGTTTTAAAAAATCTCTTCTTGTTATATCCATACTAAAATCCTAATAATGACATGTTGTACAATCAGTAGAAGCGCCATTAGCTTTGTGGCAATCAACACACCAACCCATCTTCATTGGTGATACCTGCTTAACTTTATCCATGGATGCTACATCACCATGACAAGTAGAACACACTTCGCTTGCTTCAACATTGTTTTTTTCTGATAATTTTTTTATATGTGGAGGATGATAAAACTTTGCGTGATCAGGCAACCTATGCACTCTAACCCAATCAATTGGTTTTCCTCCATCATAAGTATCTCTGATTTTTTTTATTTCACCTTTGTCGTCTCCAACAATCCTATGACATGACATACAAAATTCTACAGGAGGAATTGCAGCTGCAGCTGCTCCTTCTGTGCCAAATCTATGGCAATAAGTACATTTCATACCCAATTCTTTAACGTGTGCAGCATGTTTAAAAGCTATAGGTTGATCTGGACCTTCGTCAAATCCGAATAAAGGTTGTGTCCACCATGCTGATCCTACGAATAATGCAACGATCAACACAGCAATAGTAGTTACAAAACCACCTACACCAGAAATTATCAATAATTTCTTACTTATCTTTGGTACTCTAAAATCTCCAGGTATCAAGTATTTTCCTTTATATAATTAAATCCAGTAATCATTCCAAAAATTACTAATCACGTCACCAATCATAACTGAATATACAGCTAATCCAATATAAGCACAGGCCGATACAAATCCTAAAAAGTAAAACGGGATTCTAAATTTACTCCAACTTTTGCTTACCGAACCAGATTCTACTAAAGAAGGAATAATTGCATGGGCTACTAGCATGTTCCCTGAAAAAGAAAACGCACATACTAGCATTAACCAGACATTATTAACTATTAAATGCAATTCTGCATAATCTTGCTGTGTTATAGCAAGTGGATCCATTTAAACCTCACTTAATTATCTAGTGAAAAGTATCACAGATTGTGAATCTTGTGTCAATAAAATACAGGTATTTTTTACATCAATTCAAAATATTTAAACACGGAACCTGTATTCATCAATAAAATTTTCTCTTCCTTGTCAATTTTTCTTTGGCTAACTAATTTGTTAAGCCCAACATAAGTTGCGGCACCTTCTGGTGCAGGAAGAATACCTTGGGTACTAGCAATCAATTTCATATTTTCAATCATATCCTCATCTTCAATAGCCGCTACCCCACCTCCACTTTCTCTTAGTGCTTCCAATATAAGATAATCACCCACTGCAACAGGTACTCTCATGCCTGCAGCTTTAGTTGATGCATTTTCCCATAACTCTGCATGCTTGGTGTTTTCTTCGAAAGCTTTAACTATCGGAGCACAGCCTGTAGCTTGAACTGTAAACATTTTTGGTCTTTTGGATCCAATCCACCCAAGAGATTCCATTTCATCAAAAGCTTTCCACATTCCTACTATGCCAGTGCCTCCTCCTGTAGGATAAACTATCGAATCTGGTAATTCCCAACCAAACTGTTCTGCAATTTCATAACCCATAGTTTTCTTACCTTCCTGTCTGTACGGTTCTTTTAGAGTAGAGACATCAAAAAGGTTTTCTTTATCTGCAAATTCATTTGATAATCTGCCTGCATCATTTATCAAGCCGTCAATCAAATTCAACGAAGCTCCAGCAAGAGTTGATTCTTTTTGGTTCATAATTGGTGCATCATTAGGCATGAATACATGAGCTTCAAGATTTCCTGCAGCAGCATAAGCAGCCATTGCGCCTGCAGCATTTCCAGCAGATGGCATTGTAACTTTTTTGATTCCTAATTCTTTTGCCTTGGATAACGCAGCTGACAAACCTCTTGCTTTGAATGAACCAGTTGGATTCAATCCTTCATCTTTAATATGTAGATCTGAATATCCTTCAACTTTACCTAAATTTTCAGCTTTAAAAATCGGAGTAAATCCTTCGCCTAAGCATATTACGTTTTTCGGATCTTTAACAGGCATCATTTCAAAGTATCTCCACATGTTTGGATCACGTTTAATCAAATCATCTTTTGACATGTTTTTCTTAACAGCTTCAATATCATATCTGGCGTACAAAACTCTTCCGCATTTAATACATAGTTTATTAATTTCATCTATGGAGTATTTTTCGTCGCAACCTGGGTAAGTACATTCTAAATCTATAACATAACTTTTCATATATTCGCCTACAATATAATAATAATCATAAATTATAATTTGAATTCATATAAAAATATTCCTTATTTTACGTTGTTAGTTACAAAATATTAAAAACTTATATATAATCTGATTACTAAGAAAAAAACAAACAAAAAACATTTGGAGACATAATGACAACCCCTATTGAAAAAAAATATATCGACTCAAGACCTAGATCACAAGAAAAATATAAATCGTCAGAAAAACTATTTCCTAACGGGGTTACTCATGATGCAAGAATGATGAGTCCGTTTCCTTATTATATATCTCACGCTGAGGGGTCCAAAAAATGGGATATAGACGGTAATGAATATGTAGATTACAAATCTGGACATGGTGCTATGCTCCTCGGACATGCTAATCCAGAGATCATTAAAGTTGTTAACGAAGCTATAGCTAAAGGTAGCTTACCAGGTGCTTCAACTGAATACGAAGTTGCTTGGGCACAGGCTATCAAAAATTTAGTACCATCAGCTGAAAAAATCAGATTCACAAGCTCTGGAACTGAAGCTGATATGATGGGAATGAGAATAATGCGAGCTTACACCGGCAAAGATAAAATAATAAAATTCGAACATCATTTTCACGGATGGAGCGATGGAGCGTCTGCTACAGGTGGAGCAGATGAAAACTGGGAATACGGAATACCTAAACAAATATTAGACACAATGATTATAATCCCACCTAACGATATATCCTTGGTTGAATCAACCCTAGATAAAGATGACAACATTGCAGGAATTATGCTCGAACCAACAGGAGCTCATATGGGTCAATATCCTATAAGACCTTCATTTGTAAAAGAATTAAGAGAACTATGTACTAAAAAAGATATAGTATTAATGTTCGATGAGGTGGTAACTGGATTCAGAGTAGCTAGAGGCGGAGCAGAAGAGTATATTAACGTGAAGCCAGATATTAGTTCTTGGGCAAAAGTTTTGGGTGGAGGATTACCAGGAGGATGTGTTACCGGACAATCTAAATTTATGGAAATAATTGAGAAGACACCAGGTAGTAAAGGCATGTATCATCCTGGAACTTTTAATGCATACCCTATCTCTGCTGCTGCTGGAGCTAAAGCTCTTGAAATAGTAAAAAATACCAACGTGAATGAAATAGCTGCAAAAAGAGGTCAACAATTAGTTGCAGGTATAAATAATGTGCTAACAAAATTAGAAGTACCTGGATATGCTTACGGTCAAGACTCACTAGTTCATTTAAAATTGGGAGTTGAAGCCAATTCAGTTGAAGATATAATCAATCTGCCACCAGATGCACCAAATGTTTTTAATAGTGGAGCACTAAATCATCAACTTGGATTATCATTGTTAAATCAAGGAGTTGATTCTTGGTCAGCCTCTAGATTTATCATGATGTCATCTCATACTGAAGATGATGTGAATAAAACCATATCAGCAATGGAAAATGCATTTACTGATGCCAGAGAACAAGGGTCGATGTAAATATATTTATGAGTTTTACTAGGGATCTGTATACAGATACACAAGAAATTCAATCATTGATAATTAATCACGAATTTCCAATGGGAATTGCAGACGGATCATTGGACTTTGAGTGTTTTAAGCATTTCATAGAGCAAGATTACTATTTCCTTATTGAATACAGCAAAATTTTAGGATTAGCTACAATAAAATCTCCAGATTATGAAACTATGAGTAAATTTAGTATTCTGCTTGAAGAAACACTCAATAATGAAATGCAGTTACATATTTCATTCTCCAAAAAACTAGGCATAGAAGAATCAACACTAAAAAAAATAATTCCAACAACAGCAACTAGTTCATATACCAACTTTTTAGTAAAAACTGGTTACGAATGTAGTTTTCCTGAAATTACGGCAGCTTTACTACCTTGTATGGCGACGTACGCAGAAATAGGAACAAAATTAAATACAATAAAACTAGCAAGCATAAGCGAGCCATATAAAGAATGGATCGAAATGTATTCAAGCCAAGAATTTCAAGATTTATCGGATTGGATAACTAAACTTGTAAACAAAACAGCGGAAAATTGTACTAAATATGAAAAAAATAAAATGAAAAAAGTGTACATAGATAGTTGTAAATTTGAATTAGATTTTTGGACAAGTAGCTTAGATAAGACTAGATGGAATAACTAATAACCCAGTTCCCCAGGCGCCCATAAATCTATTATAATTTTGTATGTGCTTAACAATTTATTGACACTTTATTAATAGAATTCCCTTAATACCAAAGCGAGAAAATGATGGTTGCAACTAAAAAAACTTTAAATTTTTTAATTTTTCATATATTACTAATAGTAGTTTTCATATCTTGCGGAACTGAATCCGGGAATGCAAATAATAGTAGCATAGAGCAAGCTACAACTATAGAGGATGCGGATGCCAAAG
>CEWO01079150.1_pt1 | contig 10807 bp, 12 predicted proteins | sample 361561 | NCBI WGS metagenome assembly CEWO01 (sample SAMEA2623627, study PRJEB7988) | marine metagenome | isolation source: saline water (ENVO:00002010), including
TTCTAATTGCATTCCCAGCCTAAAATCTTCAACATTACTTACATCCCTATACCTTAACAGCTTTTTTTTTTATATTAGTGCTATGGAATGTAATTGTAAAAATTGTAATTGTGATAACTCTTGTTCTTGCAATTGCTGTGATTGTTAGTTTATGAAAAATATTAGCTGGGTCAATAAAGTAATTATTATTTGTGGAATTATCATTGGTATTTGCCTCGTATATATTCAATTTTTTTCAGATAAATCATAGTTTATGGAAAAATTAGAAAAACTCATATATTCAGTTAAGTATCTACCTCCCATATTATATTTTGGTTCTGTTGGATTACTTGGATATGACTTTTATTGTGATATAAGTAATGAAACAGAATTTCTTAATGAATATTTAAAAACTCCATTAATTATTATCTTTTGTTATATGACTTATTTGGGTGTGAAAAAATATCAAAAAAAATAAATCATAGTTAATGAATAAATACTTTTCTCAAAAACAAATAGCGATTGCAATTATAGTTCTTCTTATAATTAACTTATTGATTATCTTATAATAGCCTGTCTTAGAATTTCACATACACTAGAAAAAGATAAGCACCTATTAGCATATATATTTGAAGAGGGTATGGAAAAAATAATGAAATCATTTGATGACGATATATAAGGCATTAAATAAGCTGATTTGTGGGACTTTTGCGGGAACTAATTAACTGTATAAATTAAAAAAGGGACTCAATTTCTTGAATCCCCTCTGGGTGGAAGAGCGGTCTCGAACCGCCGACCTCCTGAACCACAATCAGGCGCTCTAACCAACTGAGCTACAACCACCATTTAACAAGGCGTAAATTTAATGGATTAGTTAGATATAAAAAATTTTTATTTAATATCGTTTAAGTTATTTATTCCAATCACTCTATTTGTTGTAAACCCTTCCGCATTATCAACTCCTATTAACCTTCCTAAGTCTGCGGATCGGTTTATTACATCGTCTAAAAAATTCTTTTTACTAATTAATGTTTCAGGCTCATTATTATTTGGATCAAAAAATTGAGATCTATAGGCTTTAATAGCTTCTAACTTAAGATCAACAAATCCTGAAATATCTACTAAAAAATCAGGTGAAGAGTTTTTCCATTGGATGTAGTGGTATACAGATTTTGGTCTCCAAGATAATTGGTCACTATTTTCAAATTTTGTTTTGACCTTAACTAGACCACTTAAAAAGCATGAATCGCTAACTAAACTAGCAGCTTTAGGGTGGTCAATATGTCTGTCATCTTGCGCATTACAAAGGACTATTTCTGGTTTATATTTCCTTATACATTCAATAACTTTTAATTGATGTTCTTGATCATTTGTAAAAAATCCATCTTTAAAATTTAAATTTTCCCTTAAAGAAATACCTAATATTTTTGAAGCGTTATTGGATTCAGAATCTCTAATATCAGCACTTCCTCTAGTTCCCAACTCTCCTCGAGTTAAATCTATAATACCAACTTTTTTTCCGTTTGAAATTTCTTTCAAAATAGTTCCCCCACACCCTAATTCTACATCGTCAGGATGAGCGCCAAAAGCCAATATATCTAGTTTAATATTCTTCATATTTTTTCAAAAGCTTGAGTTAAATCATTTTTCAAATCTTCGTAATCTTCAATTCCCACTGAGAACCTCAACAAACCATCAGAAATTCCGAATTTTTCTCTTTTTTCTTTTGATATTTTTGAATGAGAAGTTAATGCGGGAGAAGTTATTGTAGACTCTACTCCTCCTAAACTCATTGCTGGTTTTATAATTTTTAGGAATCTGGTAAACTCATCAGATTTTTTCTCTTCTTTTATTAAAAAAGATAACATACCTCCAAAACCATTCATTTGCCTTTTGGCAAGTTCATGTTGAGGGTGAGATTCTAAACCTGGGTAATAAACCGATTTAACATTGTCATTAACGTATAAAAAGTCTGCAATTTTTTGGGCATTTTTATTTTGAGCTTTGACTCTCAAGAATAAAGTTTTTATACTTCTTTCTAAAAGCCAAACAGTATGTTCGCTGAGATTACCACCATAATTTATTGATGAGTCTAATATTTTATCAATAAGAATTTTTGATGATGAAATTGTCCCGGCTAAAATATCACTATGGCCACCAAGATATTTTGTTGCACTATGAACTATAATATCAATTCCAAAATCAGAGGGATTCTGATTGATTGGACTTGCAAAAGTATTGTCTATAATAGAAATTAAATTATTGTTTTTAGCCAAATCAGAAACAGCATTTAAGTCTATCAATTGTAGAAGAGGATTACTTGGAGTTTCAATATAAATTAGTTTCGTATTACTTTTTATTTCTTTTTTATAATCTTCTATTTCTAAAGATTCTACAAGAGTATGTTCAATATTAAATTTTTTGAATTCTTTAAGAATTAGATTTATTGTTCCCCCATATAAAGAGGATTGAAAAACAACATGGTCACCAGTTTTCAAGAACGAAAACATCGATGCAAAAATCGCTGCAATGCCAGATCCAAAAATTAAAGATTTTTCGCAATTTTCTAAAGAAGAAATTTTTTTTGAAAGTGCTAATTGATTTGGGGTGTTAAAATATCTAGGATACTTATGATCTACAACTTCTAAATAATCATAAGCAGTGCTCAAATAAAGTGGAGAAACGGCACCTTTAAATTTATCATCTTTTAATTCTCCATCATGAATACATCTAGTGTTAAGTCCTTTTTTATTTTTCATTGTAAATCAACTCTTAATCCAATCCAAAACAACTGGATCATCAGGGTTAACTCTAGGTGAAACAATCTTGACTAAAAACCCGTCTTTATCAATCAAATATTTTTGAAAATTCCATTTAACAGATGAGTCTTTATATCCATTTCTATCTTTTTCAGTTAAAAATTTGTATAATGGATGCATTGCTGATCCTCTAACAGATATTTTTTCCATCATTGGAAAAGAAACCCCATAATTTTCTAAACAAAATTTTGCAATCTCTTCATTTGAACCAGGTTCTTGCCACAAAAAATTATTAGAAGGAAATCCAACAATGACAAAATCTTCAGACTTGTAATCATTATATAGTTTTTCTAAAATTTCATATTGATAAGTAAGACCACACTTTGATGCTGTATTTACAATCATTACTTTTTTTCCTTTCAAACTAGACATATCAAATTTTTCACCTGATAAATCAGTAAGTTCAAATTGATGAATAGTTTCCTTCATTTGTTTAAAATTTTGGGTTAAAGCTAATTGACTAAAAATCAGTGTAATTAAAAAAAGTGTTTTTTTCATATTTGGCAAATATATAATAACTTATAATATTTCCGCACTTAATCCTGCCTGAAGAAGTTTAGAGCATTTAGGTTTTAATTCAGAGAGAGGTCCTGACTTAACACTACACTTGCCTTTATAATGAACTATTAATGAACATTGCTCGGCCTGTTCAGGTGTGTGATCACAAACCCTAATCAAGGTTTTTATTACATGCTCAAATGTATTTACATCGTCGTTATAAAGAATAATTTCATTTTCATGAGCTAAATCTGTTAAGACTACTTCCTTCTCCGATATTTTTTCTTTAGTGCTCATATTCACACCAATTTACAAAATTTTAAAGGGAACTATTGGCTTCAATGATCAGATTGAAATCTTTTGCTGATAGAGATGCTCCTCCAATAAGACCGCCATCTACATCGATTTTATTAAAAATCTCACTTGCATTTGAGGGTTTTACACTTCCTCCATAAAGTATTGATACGTTGTCAGAAACGCTATTATCATAACATTCACAAATGTAATTTCTTACAAATTCATGCATCTCTTGAGCTTGTTCTGGCGAAGCAGTCTCTCCAGTTCCAATGGCCCATACAGGCTCATAGGCCAGAATTATATTTTTCCAAGATTCTTTATTCATTTTTAAAACAGTATTATCAAGTTGTGTTTTAACTAATTTAAAATGATTGTTTGATTTTCTGTCAGATAACTCTTCTCCAAAACAAAAAATAATATTCAAATTATTATTTAACGCAAACTCAATCTTTTCTAACAAAACATCATCTGTTTCGTTAAAATAAGCTCTTCTTTCAGAGTGGCCAATTAAGGTGTTATTGACACCAATACTTTTTAACATTTCAGAAGAAACCTCTCCGGTGTAAGCACCGTTATTTTTTTGATGAATATTTTGAGAAACTACTTTAATTGATGAATCTTGTAATAAATCAACTGATGTTTTTAAAAAAGGATATGCTGGTGAAATCATCACACTAACGTCCTTAGGGAAATTAAACTCTTTTAATTCAGTAACTAAATCTTTAGTTTGGTTAAAATCATTATTCATTTTCCAATTTCCTGCAACAATTTTTTTTCTCATTATTTTTATTTTTTAATCAAGTTTTACTTTTGGATCTAACCATGTATAAATTATATCAACAAAGATATTAATCAAAATGAATATAAATGCTACTGTCAATACAGCTCCAATTAAAACTGGCACATCTAAAGTGTTTAGCGAGTCTACTATTTCTTTTCCTAGTCCATTCCATCCAAAAATATACTCAACAAATACTGAACCAGCCAACATACTAGCAAACCAACCTGAAAGGGCAGTAATGACTGGGTTTAAAGAATTTTTAATAGCGTGATTTTTTATGACTTGAAATTGAGTTAAGCCCTTAGAATATGCTGTTCTAATATAATTTTGAGATAAAACTTTTAAAAGAGAATTTCGCATCATTTGTGAAATAACGGCAACAGGCCTTATCCCTAAAACTATTGATGGTAAGATTAAATTTTTAAGATTAATATTTAAATTTTCACCATAATCATCTAATTCATATAAACTTCCAGTCATATTTAATCCAGTAATATCATTTAATACATAACCAAAAAACCAAGCAAACAAGATTGCACTAAAAAAAGAAGGCACACTCATTCCAAGAGTACTAAAAATCTGAATTGAATAATCAATCCAGGTGTTTTTATACAAAGCTGAAAAAATTCCTAAAAATAATCCTAGTATTATTGCTATGGTAATTGAAGATAAAGCAAGTATAGCAGTGTTTGGAAATGTATTCTTAATTATTTCAATTACAGTAACTCCATTTTTTTGATATGATTCTCTTAAATATGGGGTTTTAAAGACAATATTAAAATTTTCAAAAGATAAAAATTTTATAAAATTATATTTATCTTTTTTCAAAAAAGAAAGATTGTCAGTATCGTTAAAATGTAATGAAACTGGAGACAGGTCATTTAAATAATATAAATACTGAATAAAAACTGGTTTATCAAAACCGTACTTTTTTTTAATAACAATAAGCTGTTCTGAATTTTCATTTTGATCCAACATCATTTGAGCAGGATCACCTGGTAATACATTAAAAAGAAAAAATATAATAGTTGTAACTCCAAAAAGAGTTAAAAACATATTAGATAGCTTTCTAAATATCCAATACATATTAAATTTATTTTTCTTTGAGATGAATCAAAGCAAATACTGAATAATTTATCATGTCTTGGTAATTTGCATCAATTCCTTCACTAACTAAAGTTTTGCCTTGATTATCTTCTATTTGCTTTATTCTTAAAATCTTTTGAATTATCAAATCCGTCAATGAACTTACACGCATATCTCTCCATGCCTCTCCATAGTCGTGATTTTTGTTCTCCATTAATGCTTTTGTCTGAGCCAAATGAATATCGTATAATTTTAATGCCGAATCCAAATCTAAGTCCGGAGACTCAACTATCCCCTTCTCAATTTGAATTAGTGACATTATTGAATAATTTATTATCCCTATAAACTCCGAAACTTGGCCTTCATCAACTTTTCTAATCTTTTTAGTTTGTAGACTTCTTATTCTTTGAGCTTTAATAAAAATTTGATCTGTTAACGATGAAAGTCTAAGGATTCTCCACGCACTACCATAATCTTTCATCTTATTTAAAAAAAGATCTCTACAATTAGAAGTTACTTGATCGTACTGATTAGAAGTGTTAATAGCCAATTAATTTTTTATGTAAATTTCGTTGAAAAAATTCAAATAGGTAGTTTAGTTTTGTAAAAAGTTATTAAAAAATTTAAAATCACAATGACAATCAATTTAAATGGAAATTTAATGGATTTATCCACACCCAAAATAATGGGTATTTTAAATGTTACACCCGATTCATTCTATGATGGTGGCATGTTTGATTCTAATAAAAAAATTTTAGATCATGTTGAAAAAATGTTAACTGATGGAGCGGATATAATTGATATAGGTGGTTACAGTTCAAGGCCTGGAGCAAAAGAAGTGAAATTAAAAGATGAAATAAAAAGAGTAGTACCAACTATCGAATTAATAAAAAAAGAATTTAATGAAACAATTATTTCAGTTGATACATTTAGAAGCGAAGTAGCTTTACAAGCAGTTAATAGTGGGGCGTCAATAATTAATGATATTTCAGGTGGAGACTTAGACCCAAATATGTTTAATTGTGTTGCTGAATTAAATGTTCCATACATAATTATGCATATGCAAGGAAATCCAAAAAATATGCAAAACAATCCTTTATATGAAAATGTTATTGTTGAAATAATTGAAAATTTATCTAAAAAAGTTTTTGAAGCTACAGAGGCAGGAGTAATTGATGTAATAATTGATCCTGGATTTGGATTTGGAAAAACCATTGAACACAACTATAAAATCTTAAGTGAATTATCATTTTTTAAGGAGTTAGACTGTCCTATTTTAGTTGGTTTGTCTAGAAAATCAATGATCTACAGCCTTCTAGAGGAAAAACCAGAAAATGTATTAAATGGAACTACTTGCTTAAATACTGTTTCCATTCTCAATGGAGCAAATATTCTCAGAGTTCACGATGTAAAAGAAGCTAAGGAGGTTATTAAATTAACAAACTTTCTTAACAAAAACATTTAATTCATTTTTAATTACTTTTATAGAAATCTTTAAAATTGGATAAACTTGATTTTTTATTGCCAGATTTCATTAGCGTTATAGATATAATTCTAGTAGCTATTCTCTTATACTATGTATATAAATTAGTCAAAGGCACTGCTGCAATTAATATTCTAATTGGAATCGTTATTATTTACTTAATCTGGAAATTAACTGACCTTTTCAACTTAAGCATTTTAAGCAATTTACTTGGTCAATTCATAAGCGTTGGAGTTTTTGCATTAATTGTCGTTTTTCAACAAGAAATAAGAAAATTTTTGTTAATGCTAGGGTCCAACAACTTAACAAACAACAAACTTTACTTCAAATACATTAATATTTTCAAACCCTCCAGAGAAATTAGTCAAATGGACATTGATGAGTTTCTAAAAAGCTGTAATAAATTAGTTAAGAGTAAAACTGGAGCTTTATTTATAATTGAGAGAAATAACAGTCTCGATTTCATTAAAAATACAGGTGATAATTTATACCTTGAAATCTCATCTCCAATCATTGAAAGTATATTTTATAAAAACAGTCCCCTGCATGATGGAGCCGTCATTATTGATGGTAATTTTATTACTGCTGCAAGGGTAATTTTACCTGTTTCTGAAAATAAAAACATAAATTCTAGATTAGGATTAAGGCATAGAGCTGCATTTGGAATCACAGAAAAAACTGATGCAATAGCAATAGTAATTTCTGAAGAAAATGGAAAAATATCCTTTATCAAAAATGGTGAGATTTTTAACTACAAAAACAATGAAAATTTAAAGGCTATGATAGAGGCTGAACTAGTTTAGCTTCAGACTTTTTAAATTGAATTTCATAAAGATTACGATAATATCCTACATCATTTTTTATCAGTTCTTGGTGAGTCCCCGACTCGACTAAACTACCTGAATCCATAACTAAAATCCTATCAGAATTTAATATAGTTGACAGTCTGTGTGCTATAATAATAGACGTCTTGTTTTCAGTAATTTTTAAAATGGCATTTTGAATTAACTCCTCTGAGTTAGAATCAATCGATGAGGTTGCTTCATCCAAAATTAATATTGAAGGATTTTTTAAATAGGCTCTTAAAAAAGAGATGAGTTGTCTTTGACCTTGTGACAACATGACTCCCCTTTCCTTAACATTATAGTTATAACCGCCAGGAAGAGACATTATAAAATCATGTATTCCTATTTTTTTAGCCGCATTAATAATTTGGTCAAATGAAATTGACTTATCCCAAAGTGTAATATTATTTAATAATGTGTCTGCAAACAAGAATACATCCTGAAGGACAAGAGCAATTTTAGATCTTAAAGAAAAAATATCCATTTCTTTTATATTTATTTTATCAAGTTTTATAGATCCATTCCTCGTGTCATAGAATCGAGTCAATAAGTTAACAATTGTTGTTTTTCCGGATCCAGTTGCACCAACAATAGCAATCTTTTCACCACTTTTAACATTAAAAGAAATATCTTTTAGAACCTTCTCCCCTTTATTGTATGAAAATTCTATATTTTTAAATTCAATATTTCCTGTTAATGAATCAGCAGATAATTTTCCATTATTTGAAATTTTGCTTTCTGTATCCATTAATTTAAACACTCTATTTGCAGCAACCATTCCCATTTGAAGGGTATTGAACTTATCTGCAATTTGTCTTAAAGGACGAAATAACATTTGAGATAACTGAATAAAAAGAAATATAATTCCTAGTGTTATTTCTGTGTCTTTTAAAACAACACTTAATCCTCCATACCAAACAATTAATCCAACTGTAATTGAAGTGGAAAGTTCTGCTATTGGAAAAAATATAGAATTATACCAAACAGTTTTTAACCATGCTTTTTTATGTTTTTCATTAATTTTTTCAAAATTTTCGTATTCTATTTTTTCACGATTAAAAAGTTGAACAATTTTCATTCCAGTCAATCGTTCCTGAACGAAAGAATTTAAGTTTGCAACCTCGCTTCTTACTTCATTGAAAGCCACTTTCATCGATTTTTGAAATTGCCTCGTAGCAAATAAAATAAAAGGGAGAACTATAAAAATTGTTAAACTAAGTTTCCAACTCAAAAAAAGCATAACAAATATTACCAATAGCATTTGTAACAAATCAGCTACAATCATAAAAAGTCCTTGACTAAATATACTAGCAATAGTTTCCATGTCATTTACGGCTCTTGTGACCAGTCTTCCGACCGAAGACTTATCGAAATATCCCATTTTAAAATCAAGGATATGCTTAAATAACTTTATTCTAATGTCATAAACAACATTTTGTCCAAGAAGATTTGCATAGTAGCTAAATAAAAACATAAAAATCACTGTTAAAACTAGATTTAACAACATAAAGCATATTACAAATATAAAGTCATCATATCTGCCCAACGACAAATAATCATCTACTGCAATTTTTATTAAATAAGGGGTGAGAGTTGAAAATATAGAAATTAAAATAGCTGAGATGGCAACAAAAATAAATGTAGATTTATATATTAAAACATAACCCATTAGTCTTTTAAAAAGTTTGACGTCAAGAAGATTAGAGTTTTTACTCATTTAATAATAAATTTTCAGAATAAATAATATTTGTCAAATATAAACCTTGTGCAGGAACAGAGTAGCCAGCAACTTCTCTGTTTTTACTTTTTATGACTTTATCCATATGACCAATTTCAAATTTACCCTCCCCAATTTCAATCAAAGTACCAATAATAGCTCTAACCATATTCCTCAAAAAACGATTAGCTGATATTTCAAAAACCCAGTGGTTATCTTTAAATGTCCAACTGGCACTTCTAATATCACAATCAAAAGTATGTACATCGCTGTTGGATTTGGAAAAACATTTGAAGTCGGTATAATCAAAAAGCTTTAAAGCAGCCAAATTCATTTTATAAAAATCAATTTCTTTTTTCAGATAATACGAATCATTTGATAAAAAAGGATTTTTAGTCGTATTTATCTTGTACTGGTAAGTTCTACTTACAGCATCGAATCTAGCATGGAAATCTTGCTTTACTAGAAATATGTTTTTTATTGCAATATCGCTGGGTAAAAAGGAGTTTGATTTATAAATAAAATCAGATTTATCCTCTATTATTAGATCAAAATCAAAATGAGCGCAAAAATATGAAGCGTGGACTCCAGTATCGGTTCTACCTGCCCCAACAATACTTACTTTCCGATTTAAAATAGTAGAAATACATTTTTCGATAGTCCCTTGTACAGAAACACAATTAGGTTGTATTTGCCAACCGTGATAATTGGCACCATTAAAAGATAGTTCTAATAAATATCGCAAGAGAAATACTATTTTTGTTAAAAAATCAAATATAACTTAATAAGAAAGTCAAAAAAATAATTATTTGAAAAAAATCCTATTATTATCTGATACTCATAGTTACATTGATAAGGCAATAATTAAATATGCTAGACAAGCTGATGAAATATGGCATGCTGGTGATATTGGAAAAATTGAAGTTTTGGATGAGCTTGAAAAAATAACAAAAGTCAGACCAGTTTATGGAAATATCGATAACCATATTGTTAGATCTACCACAAAAGAAATCAATACTTTCATTTGTGAAAAAGTAAAAGTTTCTATGATTCATATTGGTGGAAAACCTCCCTATTACAATAAAAAAAGTAAGCCACTAATTATAAAAGAAAGACCTAAAATTTTTATTTGTGGCCACTCTCATATTTTAAAGGTAGAATACGACAAAACCAATCGTGTTTTATTTATGAATCCAGGAGCAGCAGGCAGGCATGGTTTTCATAATAAAAGAACCATGATACGATTCGAAATCAGTGAGGATAAAATAGAAAATATGGAAATTATCGAACTAGGGAACCGAT
>CEWO01199408.1_pt1 | contig 10807 bp, 17 predicted proteins | sample 361561 | NCBI WGS metagenome assembly CEWO01 (sample SAMEA2623627, study PRJEB7988) | marine metagenome | isolation source: saline water (ENVO:00002010), including
CCTGGATTCAAGGGTGTAATAAACCTGGATTCAAGGGTGTAATAAACTTGGGTTCAAGGGTGTAATAAACTTGGGTTCAATGGTGTAATAAACTTGGGTTCAATGGGGGAGTAATAGAGGGGTAATAGGGGGTAGATATGATACCGGTTTTTCGGAAAGCCACCCGTTTCCTAGATTACCTTAAATAAGGGACTTGGTGGTGGGGTAGATTACTTGGTGTCCTGGTGGGTGATAGGGGGGTCGTAGGGGTTAGATTACGGGGTGGATAGCAGGGTGATAGGCTTGGTTGCACCCTACACATAAAATTATATTTAAAAAAGTTTACATATAATTAAAAGTGTATATAGGGTCTTTGTTTAAGGTGTAATGATAAGACCTATTAGGTTACCTCTATAAAATTGTGTATATCCGTGATAATAATATTTTGTTGTTTTTGGTGGACGGAAACCATTTTTAAAATCCAACTCACCATATGATTTATGAAACATTTCAATATTAATATTATTATTATTATTCTTTGTTTTATTTACAATCTCTCTGCACATTATGATATCATCTGCTGAGTCATAAACATCAGCAAATATAACAACTTTATCATCTGGAGTCATACCTACCCTGATACTTTTACTAAGAAATCGTAATTCATTCAAGAAAATAAGTATACATAACTCGAAAGTCGAGCATATGGGTTTTCCCCTACTGGCCCAATGTTTACATTCCCAATTAGCCTCTATTACCTGTTTTAATAATTTTCTACAATGAATTTTTTTAAATTGTGTGCCTATTTTTAATGAATTAAAAGCGTCTTCTGCTGTATTATATTTTTCCATTTTATACTTGTTAATATACAATAATGTTTATTTAAAATCAATTTTTAAGGTAATTTACAGACATATATGCTTTGTACTAGCACGTAAATATAATAATTTCTTTAGTTATTATATATGTCTGACGATGAGAGAAAAGGTGACGATGAAATTGATCTTAAACACCTCCAAGAAGAGATTGAAATGGTGAAGGGATGGGGTGTGCGCCATAATGGTATGATTGAAGAAATGAAAGATGATATACGTCATTTTTATCAAAAATTTAGAGATCTGGAGACTGGCAATACAGGCAGGAGAACTGGACGTAGTAGACGTGGGAATCCCCAATACAGACCAGCGGTAGGAGGAAGAAGAACCCGCGGAAAATTACGGGCCAAATCAAGGGCCAAATCGCGTAAATCTAAGGGTAGAAAGAGGCGTAAGTCAAGGCGTAAAAAGAGGCGCCGAAAAAAAAGAACTAAACGTAAAAGAAAACGATAAATATATAATAAATTCTTTAGTTATTATATATGAGCGAGACAAATTGGAGAGATATTGAAGAACGACAAGCAATTCCTTCTTCAATGATAATGTTTGAAAGAAGAGATTTATTAGCTGAGGTTGGAATGGAAGTAGTGAACGAATTAGGGTTGCGCGATATATTTGGACCTGCTATTGAAAAAGCAGGAAAAGATCCGGAGAAATTTAGTTCATACTACGGTAGTAAGGAAAAGGGTGATCTCTTTCGCAAAAAAATATTAGACTGGTATCAAACTTATTATAATGAACATGGTGAATTTCCTGATTATGACGCGATAAAACCAGCATTAATAAAAATATACACCGGAGAATTTTTTCCGTATAAAAAAGGAGGAAGAAGAACCCGCGGCAAATTACGGGCCAAATCAAGGGCCAAATCGCGTAAGAAAAGGCGCAAGTCAAGGCGTAAAAAAAGTGGTGGTATGATACGTGAAATACAATTAAATGAGGTTAAAATAGGAGCAAGATATGGTGTAAGAGTGAGGTTGCCTAGGCGTGGAGAGGACTATTTTAGAGGAAATCTAATTTCTGTCGAAAGAAATACCAACCCACACATACGTCCTCTTGTCGGGGAGGACAAGATGTATACGTTTGACAAAGTTCAGGGAAATGGGCTATATTCGGAAGTTGAATTACCAGAACGGTGGATAATTAAAATTACGGAATATGATATCCCCAATCTTAACGATACAGATGCAAACATAAATGTTAACGAATTTCTTGGTGGACGCCGAAAAAGAACGCGTAAAAAGAGGCGTAAGTCTAGGCGTAAAAAGAGGCGTAAATCAAGGCGTAAAAGAAAACGATAAATATATAATAAATCTTTAGTTATTATATATGGCAAGTTTAGCGACGGGTGACCGTCTATTTGATATACCGCTTGAAGGAGAAAATAGAGAAGAAGAAGAAGATAATAGAACACAATTACAAAAAGATATAGAGAGTAAAGCGGGAGTTATACCAATATGGCCTTGGGTTGATCCAATAACAGGAGATACAAAAAATGGTGTACCTCCACAAGTATATGCGGGTAGTCTTACAGAAGCAAAAATACAGAACAGTCAACCAGGAGCTATAATACGATGTAGTGACCCCAAATGTGAGTCTCGTGGAGGAATTGGTACTAAATCAATGTATTGGAGAAGTAATATGACGAGTAGTAAAATTGTTCCTAAGGGATGGACCAATATGGGTGGAAGGGGTCCATATATAATGTGTCCTAATTGTAGAGCACAAGACATTCACGATTTCGGATTGGGTCAAGACGCAGAATATTATCGCGAAGGTGTAGATGCGAGCACTGGACATAGCGGTGCTACAAGTTCTGGAAACAATAAATCTCTTCCACCGCATACCTATTCACGACCTCGAAATACGTTAAAGAGGGAGAGAGCGCTACCTATTAGTAGTAGTAAAGAACTTTTAAAGAAGGCCGAGGAGTTATTTAAAGGTAAAATAGCGCCGGATAGGCTGAAACGATTAGAAAATGAGATAAAAAAAGAGGAAAGAGACAAACGTGCGAAAGCTGCTGAAAGCAGAAAAAGAAGAAAAACATCAGGAGGTAAACGTCGCCGAAAAAAACGCACTAGAAGAGGGGGCAAATCGCGTAAGAAAAGGCGTAAGAAAAACACTAAAAAAAAGGGAGGGAGAAAGAGGGGTAGAACAAGAAGGAAGAAGAGGGGGAAGAAGAGGGGGAAGAAGAGGGGAAAATTATAATCGACCACCAGCTCCAGCCAAACCATCTACACTTCCATAATAATGACCATCTGGACTGTGATTGTTATTATATTCGTTCGTGAACATGTTGTCATCATCATCATCATCTTGTTCTTCATAAAATACGAACAACGTGCCCATTCCACTTGTAACAATAGGTTGATTGGGTTCGATTTGAATGAATACAGGGCATTCTTTATGTTGTAAGTTTCTATGAATCCAATGTTCAATATCTTGAGAACGTTGGCTATAATCAACCTTGAAATTATTTAAAGTCCAGTCGTTATTATTTTTTAATTTCCTCTCAATAACTTTTAACACTATTTCTGTAGTCAATTCAGCATTTAATATTCTTTCAGCTTCATCAAACCAATTTTGTTGTATAACGGTATAATATATGTAATCGTATCTGGTTTCAATACCCATCTTAACTTTGTAATTAATATTAATAAATATATTAAAATTAATTCAATTTAAATTATAAATAATATTTAGTTTAATAAAATGAATGATTATGAAAAAGGTATAATATCGGGGATAGGTCAAACATTATCAGGTCATCCCTTTGATACGTTAAAGGTGATAAGACAAAACAAAATAGTAGTTGAAAAAATGAATTTGAAGAGATTATATAAAGGATTAACATTACCTTTAATGGCAAACGCAACAATAATGAGTTCACAATATTATTTTTATCATAATCATTCTGGTCTAATGGCGGGTATAATATCGGGGATGATGATAGGTCCAATAGATTATTTTAAAATACAAAAACAATTATCCAAAGATTATAAATATACATTAAGAAGACCAAAGGGAATAATACCAACAATAATGAGAGAGTCGTTATCGGTACCAATATATTTTAATACATATTATAAAGTGAATGAAAAATTAAATAATAGCTTTTTATCAGGGGGGATAGCGGGTGTATTATCTTGGTTAATACCTTATCCAATAGATACAATAAAATCAAGAATGCAATTGGGTTATAATTTAAAGGATAGTATAAAGATGGGAAATTATACAAAAGGGTTGTCTATATGTTTAATGCGAGGATTTATAGCGAATGGAGTAGGATTTAGTTTGGTAGAAAGATTAAAAAATAAATGAATAATATATATGAATATACTAACAGGAGTAATAGTAATAGTGTTGATAATAGTATGTGTGTGTGTTCCAATGGGAAAATTATTACTGGAACAAATGGACTTTGAAGGAGAAAAAAAATAAATGAATAATATATATGGGTAAAAAAAGTTTACAAACATTTAATTTACCAGAAAATATAATAATGATGTCAAAAGAAGATTTTATGATGAATTATATGACATACAATGAAGATGAAGATGAATATTATTTTAAAAAATTAGATGGAAAAGACTTGGTATATATATGCCAAGGTTCAGTAGGAGGGGATTGGGTAAAGGAACAATTAGAAAATGAAGAAAAAACACCAACTCATATATTATTATCGTATGATACAAGTGTAAGAGGAAGGAAACAAAGTATAAGAGGAATATCAATGATAAAGATAGAAAAAAAGAAAAAAAATATACAAGTAATATTATTATGCAATGCATCTGCTAGTAAAATAACAACAAGAAATAAGACAGTAAAACCTAGTGGAAAAGATTTAATGACTACAGTAATAGAAATAGGAAAACATTTAAAGTATAAAACAATATCTTTAGATGCGATAAATGATGTAGTAAGTTATTATTCAAAAGTGTATGGTTTTGATTGGATAAAAAAAAATAAGAGAGGTACAGATAGAAAAGAGGAAATAAAACAATTAGCAAAATTAACAAAAAAAAGAATGGCAGATAAAGAAGATGTAAGAGACGAGGATATAGGGAGAAGATATGGAGCATTGGGGTTAAAAAAAGGGTTTTATAAAGAAGAAGATTTAAGAGAGTCGTTACCAGATCAAGATGACTTGGATGAAGATGATGTATTGGATACAGTAGGAGCAAAAAAAGATTTATGGTTAGCATTGGGAGCACCAATGGTATTAGATATAAAAGAAAAGAAAAAGAAGAAAAAGAAAAAGACAAAAAAAGAGAAAAATAAAAAGAAAAATAAAACAGTGCGTAAAACGAAAAGCAAAAGTAAGAATTAATATAATAAATAAATATTTAGTTATTATATATATGTTTACAACAAAAAGTAATTGTGCAAAATGCATAGATATATATGAAAAGGGATTAAGAAATGAACCACGGTTTAGAGAATCATTAAAAAAATTAACATCAAAAGAAAAAAGTTTTATCAATAATAGAATAAGAGGTAGAAGAAAAATCATACATAAAAATTTTACAACAATATTTCGTGATGAAGCAGGCACGATGTTGTCGGTTATTGAAGACCTTGCAAATAAAGAAAAAATGACCAGAATGGGACAACAAGTACACCTTCGCGACGGACAGGAATTAATGAATAAATGGGGAAAAACGCGTACCACTCAAGGTAGGCTAAAAAAATACAGAAGAAATAATGCAGCTAAAAAAATACAAACAATGTTTAAAAAAACCCGTAAATATAGAAAGAAACAAGAAAAAAAACGTAGTCCAACAATGTCAAAAAAATTAGATAAGTATCAACAAAAAATGTTAGATGTGTTAGGAGCAGATAACGAGAACTATAATGATCCAGAAGATATAGCATTTTATAATATATCCTCTGATTCTTTAGATACCCCTCCAAGTGTAGACCATTCAGATATATTTAAACCATCAGAATATAGCCCAACAAATCTAACAAAGAAAGAAAAAAGCCAAGCGTATACGAGGAATTTGGAAAATATTGAGAAATATAGAAAAAAGAAATCTAATTCTCAACGTTCAACAGAAAGATTATCACAGTTTCGGGATGCAAAGGAAGGCAATACTAGTGGTGATTCAAAATCACCAAAACAGAAAACATCTTGGTTTGGCAACTGGTTTGCATCAAAAAAAAAAGGAGGAAAACGAACAAGAAAAAGGAGAAAGAGAAAAAGAACAAGAAAAAGGAGAAAAAGGAGAAGAAGAAAGACGAGAAAATAAATAACGAACTAATTTAAACAAATAAAGTATTATTATCTAATGGACAATAATACTTTGGCGTGGATTGTATTTATGGTATATATATTAGTATTTGTAATAATAGCAATAACAGTGGGAAAATGTTTTAATATAGATGAACCAGCAATAAAAAGATTAATAACGAGAAATAAAAAATCAATAAATTATAGTGAAGTATAATTATGACGTTAATTTCCAATCCAATCCTTTTACTAATTTTTGTACTCGTTTTAAATGATTAGGTGAAGTGACCAATAAAACTTTACATTTATAATCCTTTAAAATATTTTTACTATATTGTATATTTTCTTTTGTAGATAAGGACTTTGATTCAGTTATAACTTGAGAATTAGGTAATTTGCTTAATATATATTTTTTCATTACATAAGCTTCAGTATGAGATACATTTGCTATATTTCCTCCACTAACAAGAAAAATATCGTTTTTTTTGTAATATTTAATTCCAGAATCTATTCTATCTTTTAATATTTTGCTCATTTTACCAGAAGGCAGTAATTTATTACCCAATATTAGTATTATTTTCATATATATATTATATGATTTAATTATTTTTGGGTGTTTTTACGATAGACAGAGCATTACTTTTCTCTCCCTTTTTGAAATGGAACTCAATATTTTTAGAGAGGTAAAAAAGTAGTGTATCTTTTTTTTCTTATTTATAGCATAGAAATAAGATTATGATATAAATATTTATTAATTTATAATTTTGGCAACATCAACAGAGGTTTGAACAGCACCAGAACACCAACCTTGTATTAAACTAAAAGACTCGCCAACAATAAAAAGATTTTTACGTAGATGTAATATTTTTTTGTATAATTTTTTATAATCAATATTAGGATTCCAAGCGTGTGTTGCATCTTTCCAATAGTATTTCCAAATTTTGATAGGATTATCAATAGTATGATTAAATGTATCTTTTAACAATTTATTAAGAACAATTTTGGTATCATTTTTAGATAAGTTACCCCAAAAATCAGCGAAATACCAATCAGAATAACTAATTTGAAAAAGACCTAATTTTTTACGTAAAGGAATAATTTGGCGAATAGGATTATTTATGGTAGTAAAATTAAGTTTTTTCATCCATTGATTTTGTTTTTTAGACATATCATATTGAGCGAATATACGATTCAAACTAACCCCTTGAACATTATTAAATAAACGGAGTTCATCGGGAGTGAAAGAATTGCATAATTTTTCAAGAGCTTCTTTAGGTATAGCAAATATAAGTTTTTTAGTTTTAAAGGAGGATTTATTAGTATAGACTTTGTAATAATTATTATATTTTTTAAATTTGTTAACAGTACAGTTTTTAATTAATTTGATATCATTTTTGATAGAATTATAAATAGCGTTAGTTAATTGATTATATCCTTTTTTAAAAATAAGAATATTTTTACTATTAAACAATTCATTTTCCATATTAGTTCTAGCGAGTATAGAATTAGTGAGACGAATTTCACAAGAATAACCGTAACAGTTTTCAATGAAACGAACATCATCAAGAGAAACAATTTGAAGTGCGATTTGTTCAAACGTAAATTTATTACAATAAGAAGTGCCTTTTTTATCCATATACCTAAATATTTTTTTCAAAAGAGAATAATATTTATTTTGATGTGATTTAGATAATGGTTTTTTAGTATTATCGTCCCAAAAATCTTTACGGTGTTTACCGTTTTTATCAACAGGTAATTTAAAAACATCAATATTAAACTTATCGATTAACTGAGTCATATTTTTTTGATAACTATAGACAACAGCACCACCAGTTTCAAATTTAACTTTTTTTTTAGAAAATTTATTTTTAAGAGTTTTATTTTTTTTTGCATTACTTTTATGTTTGTTTTTTTTTGTAATATTAATAAATTTGGAATGAAGCATACCACCGATACGATTAGTTTTTTCAAGAATACAAATTTTACGATTATTATTATTTAATAATCGAGCGGTGTTTAATCCGGCAATACCAGCACCAATAATAATGACATCATACATATATTATAGAGATAGATATAAATATTAAATTATTTAGATAGTATATATGGATAAGAATGATATATTGGACCGAACAAGATTACAACAAGCAGGAAAAGCAATAACAGATATGATAAAGGAATGTAAAATAGACTTGGAAGAAGCAAGAAAAGAAGAGCATTCAAATATGTCAAATGAACAAATAGAAGCATATTGTGAAATAGGACATTCATATGTAAAGGAATTAAAAGAAGAATATTTAAAGTTAGAAAAGGAAATGAAAAATAAAGAAATAATGAAAAGGGTAGCAAGGTCAATGAAACAGCAAGATGGAGGGAGAAAAAAGAAAGGGAGAAAAAGTAGAAAAAGGAGACGGAAAAGAAATAAATAAATAATATAAAAGAAGAAATATATTATTTATAAATGTCAGAAGTATATGTAGAGCATAATCATTATGCACATAGTAATACGAATTATAGTGGGTTAAGTGATGGATTAAACGAATCAAATAGAGTAATGTTAGATTGGATAATAGGAATCTTTGGAGCAATAATAGGAATAGAGTTATTATTATTTATATTATATTTTAAAGAAGCAATCAAACAATTTTGTTGTAGAAGAGCATTAAGAAAGAGTGGAAAAATGGTGATATTAGGAGAATTAAATAGTAAAGAAACTGAAAAAAAGGAACTGATAACAAATGAAGGAATAAATGAAAATGTATAATATATAAAAAAATAATTATATATTATATAATGCCAATAAAGAAATTAAAAAAAATGAAGATGGATGTAGATACGAAAGAGCGTATGAAAATCATATTAATATTTTTGCTACAGAGTTATAAGGTATTAATGGGATCAATGTTGGTATTATTTGTGCCACAAATGTGTGATGATAAGGTATGTAGTATACAAGATAATTTATATAAAGAAGAAGGGTTACATAGGGCATCATTAGTAATAAATTTTATATCAACGGCGAGTTTTGCGGTGTGTTATACAATAGAATTAAAAAGAGAAAATTGGTGCGTAGAACACTTGGATATAGACGATAATTATGGAGATAATAATTTACCTTTAGTATTAAAAAAAAGACCAGAATTAGAAAAAGCATTGCATAAAATAAATGATAATTATTACTATAGTTCGCATATAACTTGTTTATTATATGCAATAAATTTAATAATATCAACGATATCAATATATATTCATAGTACAGGAAGTGCGACAATAACAGCATATATGAGTTTTGTAATATTAATATTGTTAAAATTAAATAATGCATTATTTATATCAAAAGATTCGAAGAAGAATAATATGGCTTTGAGTGCATATATGTCGGAGTTGCAATCATTTAATATAATAGATAAGGATCATCTAACAGAAGAAGAGAAGAAACTAGAAATGTATAAAAAGAATGGTTTATTAATGAGTGAAAAAACAAATGAAGACAGAGATGGTATAATAGTAGCAGATTTGAATTTGGTATAATATTTTTGGTGATTTTTAGTATAGACATATCATTACTTTTCTCTCCCTTTTTGAAATGGAACTGTATTTTTTTAGAGAGGTAAAAAGTTATGTACCTTTTTTTTCTTGTTTATAACATAGAAGTATTATTATGTTATAAATATTTATTGTGGAATAACAAAATAAGGTTTAATACCTTGTGCAAGGTATTCAGGAATAGTTCCGAATTTGGAAACACGGTCGTAATGTTCTTTGAGAGATTTAAATTTATCAAAGAATTCAGAATGACCGGCAGAAAGGACAAGATTGAGAACAGAAAATACGGCAACATCACCAGCAGTGACTTTATCACTACAAAAGAAATTATTAGTGCCTAACATTTTTTCCAACCATTTAAGTTTATCGGGAAGTTTATCGCTTTTAAAGACATGCCATTGATATTTTTGTTGGTCATCATTACCAGAATACTTTGCTTTAACCATAAGATTATATATATCATTAGAATGTTCAATAAGCATATCAGATTGAAGTTGTTGTTTTAAATCTTCAGGATAAAGTGTAGAAAGGTTAGCACAGTAACGAGTAATAGTTCCAGATTGAGCGATTTGAAGGTCACCGTGTTTTAATACAGGAAGCTGACCAAAAGGCATATTATCTTTATCTTGTGGCCAATTTTTAGGTACATTTTCGTCCCATTGATAAGGGATTTTAGCGGCGTGTAACATAAGCATAGGTGTTTGAGCTCTAGCAGCGAGTTTCCAATATAAGAAGGTGGGTTTAGAAGAATCTTGAACAATATCAGACATTATAAATAAAATAAAAACTTTGTATTTATATTATTTATTTATTAAAGTTATCAATAAGTAATTTGTATATAGTAGTTTGATGAGTAAGAATTTTATCAATAATATTATTATTAATAGGGTGATTTAAGAATTCAATATTTCTTTGTGTAATATTATTTTTGACATCAATATCTTGTTGTTCGTTATCTTGTATTTCAAATTCGTCTTTAATTTTGCGTTCGTGCCAGAGATTAAATTTATAAGCCCATTTACAATAATTTTTATGTTGTGGATTTAAATGTTTACGTAAATTGGATTGTTTTTTAAAATTTTTATCACAGAATTCACAACTGCCTTCATAAATGATTTGATTCATATATACAATTCTTTGTTAAATATTTATATTATTTGAATAATATATATAT
>CEWO01120067.1_pt1 | contig 10793 bp, 1 predicted proteins | sample 361561 | NCBI WGS metagenome assembly CEWO01 (sample SAMEA2623627, study PRJEB7988) | marine metagenome | isolation source: saline water (ENVO:00002010), including
TACAATCTAAAATATTACCATAACAATCACATGAGCCGTCTAAAATATACTCACAGCTATCATCATCTTCGTTAGCTTCAGAATTATAATTACATGCATTTAAATCTGTACATCCACAAATATTGAATATTATAGTGATTTCATCAGTATCTGTACAAGAAATTACTTGACATTGTTGTTCAGGGACTTCTTCGCTATAAGTAGCTCCATTAATAGTCCCATTATTTCCATTTCCTGATAAATCAAGAACTTGTCCTTCCTCTGGTCCTTCCTCAAAATTCCAATATCCAACTAATCCAAGCTCATTTCCTGTTGGCGGACAACTCATATATTCTTGAATTTCTTCTTGACTCAACTCAGTATTCCAAACAGAAACATTATCCATTTTTCCAGAAAAATATTCATGCATTGTAGGTTCATTAACATTGTTATAAATACTACCCATAACGCCTGACCATGGAGCTATTGTATTTTCAAATTCTAATGGTGCATTTGAATTAAAAGTATAATTACCCTCATCAATTAAATCTGCATTTAAATATATTCTATAAGTACCATTATTATAGGTTGCAGTTAAATAATACCACTGATTTTCCTCAATAGGTATAGGGTCATTTAATGCTTCAATGTTATTATGAACAAGAACAATGCCATTTTCAGCAATTCTTAATCTAATACCTCCTGTATTCTCACCTACGTTTAATAAAGTTTGATTATTATTTAGATCATTGGCGTTTATAAACAATGAATACGAAAACTGTAGTGTTTCATTATTTAAATTTGCTTGATTAAATGTCACATAATCATCACCATCAAAAATCATAGAATAGATATTGCTATTTTGAATATTTTCTACATCAACACTATAATCTCCAGATTCACTTACCTCAATAGTTGGAGAAGTCTCCCCATTTGACCAAGAATATGAGTCATAACCCTCTCCTGCATCTAATGTTACAGATTCTTCACATGTAGTGATATCTTCACCTAAATCAACCTCTTCTATGTATTCACATGAGTTATTGTTACAGATAGCGTTAGAATCATAATTGCAGGCTAATTCATCAGTGCAGCCTTCAGGACTAAATGTAACACTGATTTCATCTGTATAGTAGCAATTTGATTCCAGAGAAGACATCTCGTAGTTATATGTTGCACCATATATATTACCATGGTTTTGCATAGGAGACAAGTCTATTGCTATATCAGAATCTGAACCTTCTTCAAAATTCCAATAACCAACCAAATCTTCTTCAGTGCCAGTTGGTATCACATTAATATAGTCTATAATTTCGGTGTCATTTAATGCTACATTCCAAATTTGTAGATTGTCCATCCATCCATTAAATATTCTATTACTACCATCTTCTCTTCCTATCCACAAATCATGAGTTAATGGAGATGGGTCAATATCATTTGTTTCAATTATAGTATCTAGAATTCCATTTATATAAAATTTGGCTTGAGTCCCTGAATATACAAATGAAATATCGTACCAGTTATCTTCTAATATTTCTGAGTTAGAAAATATATTATAACCAGTGTTTGAATCTAAATCAATCATATTATTTCCGCAGCTAGCTCCACAATTTGAACTTGTTCCACAACCCGCACTTCCATTTGCCATTAATTTGTTGTATCCATCTGGATTCCAATTATTGATATTGTCAATGTAAAAAAAGTATGAATCGCATAAATCACCAGATGATCCAGTGTGAAATATAGGTAGCCAGTTGAGTATAGAATTAAAAGATTCGACTTTAATTTTTGCAGAAAGTGTAAAATTGTTAGTTAGGTCTAAACTATTGTTATATTCTACTGAAATATAGTCATTTATGCCATCGAAATACATAGAATAATTATTTTGGAATCCAACTGTTGCACTGTAATTTCCAGACTCGTTAACAGAAATGGTTTGAGATGTTTCACCTGTGGACCAAGAATATGAGTCATAACCCTCTCCGGCATCTAATGTGATAGATTCATCGCAGGTTTCAATATCTTCACCTAAATAAACTTCTTCTATGTATTCACACGACTCGTCATCACAAATAGCATTAGAATCGTAATTGCAAGCTAATTCATCTGTACATCCTTCGGCAGAGAATGTTATAGTGATTGCGTCTGAATCTGAACATGAAACAACTTCACATAATTGTTCTGGTACAACTGAACTACTATATTCACCATCATCTTGTATCATTCCGTTATTATTATTTGGTGATAAGTCAATTACCTCTTCTGAATCAGGACCTTCTTCAAAATTCCAGTATGCAACTAAACCATCTTCCTCACCTGTTGGTGGACATATGGTGTAATCTTGAATAATTTCTTGTTCTAATGCTATATTCCATATTTGAATATTGTCTAACCATCCTCTAAATATGTTAGAAGCTCCGTCTTCTTTTCCAATTTTTAAATTATTAATAAGCGGATAAGGGTCAGTTTCAGAAATACCTTCTATATTGTCTAAATCCCCATTTATATAAATTTTAACTTCTGTTTGATCTACTACAACAGAAACATCATACCAAGTATTAATTTGAAGTTGCGAATTACTAGTAACAGAAACTCCTCCATTGCAATTTTGTGATCCACCACCAGAATAAAATATACCTGTTATTGTATTATTTGAACTCATCCATAAGGCATACGGTGGGCAACTCACATTACTTTCCCCTGTTGAAATGATTGGTTGAGGGAGATTAGTCCAATTGGGTCTAATTTTAGTACTTAAGGTAAAACTAGTTGATAAATCTAGGCTTGGGTTGTTTTGAACTTCAACACAATCTTCTACTCCATCTAGCCAAAGTGCATAATTATTAATATTTTCACTTTCAACATTAACACTGTAATTATCGGACTCAGTTACTGTAATAGTTTGAGTAGTTTCTTCTGTTGACCATAAATAAGAATCATATCCTTCTCCAGCATCTAATATAATAGATTCTTCACATGTAGTGATGTCTTCACCTAAATTAACATCTTCTAAGTATTCACATGAATTATTGTCACTATTAGCAGATGAATCAAAATTACAGGCATTTTCATCCATGCAGCCGAATGAACATATAAGATTATCAATGTAAACATCTTGAGTAGTCACACACCCTAATGCATCAGTATTTACAAATGTATAAAGACCATTAGAATAAACAGGGATAGAGTAAGTATCTGCAGTATTGTAAGTAGAATTAGGATAATATACTTCTGTAAGTAGTTCGCCTTCGTAATACCATGAGTATGACAAACTTGGAACACTGTTATAAGGAAAATTAGGATAGCCGTTTCCACAGGTGTCATAATTACCAACACAAGGTCCATTATAAAATACATAACTACTTATACTACAATATTCATAAAATGAATTATAATCTGCATAGAGACTAATTTCAGCCTGTGGGCATTCTCCAGAAAGTGGACCAATTACTTCTAATTCAGAAACAATTGCGGTAGAATTACAATTAAAAAATTCTGAACCCATATCAAATGATAAACTAAGAAGCATTTCTACTCCATTAACAATAGCAACAAAAGTTATTTCTTGATTTTCAATTAACCCTTCTTCATTACTATCTCCTTGCCAAATTCTTAAAACTTTATAGTCGTTAGTATTATAATTGTATTCAGAAAAATTACTAGGATTTATTGAACCGTAAATATCACCACTAGAGTTTTGAGCAAGGATTGTATAATTAAAACAACAATCATAATACTCTGATACTTCCCCAAGATTTATAAAATCAATGTTGTCGGGAATTACTACATCCATAAAACAACCATCTACTATGTATCCTAGGTCAGTATAATTATAATTATCAGCTTGAAATTCTATCAAGTTACAAGAGTTGTCGTCATAATTAGCTTCTGGATTATAGTTTGGTGATAGATTATTCATACAGCCAACAATACTATCATTATAATCACAAGTATTAGAAAAAGAAACATTATCATCTACATAAAATAATTCTTCATCTAAATTACTGTCGATAGCTATACAGTTAAATAAATTATTAGTTGCATAGAGACTCTGAATTGATGAATTGTTTAAGAGATCCAGATTTAATAAAAGATTATCATTTAAACTTATATTTCCAAGATTTGAAATGTTGGATAGGTCTATCTCAGTTAAATAATTATAGCCCAGGTTTAAATTATCTAATGAAGTGTTTGGTAAAATAATACTTTTAAGATTAGAAGAAGAAATATCTAACCAATTAAGATTATATAGCATTGACAAATCAACAACTTCAATTAAAGTATTGGCTGCTACTAATTGAGATAATTCTATGTTATTGGTGAGATCTAATTCACTTATTAAATTACTACTAATAAACAGCTGTGAAATATTAGTATTATTAGATACATCAATTGATGAAAGGAGGTTTTGTTGAACATCTAACCATTGCAAATTTTCACATTGAGAAATGTCTAAATTAGTTATACCATTGTCAAATAAGCCTAAAGAGGTTAAATTAGGTAAAATCAATTCTAAAGAACCAAAAATATTGTTACTGTAAGCCGTCAGAGAAACTAGATTTTCAAAGCTATTAATCCCAGTTAAATCAACTATATCTGAATTTGATAAATTAAGATCTGTTATATCAATTATATTTTCAGTTAAAACAAAATTGTCAAGCACATCATCGTATCCTAAAGATATTAGAAGGTTTTCAAAAGCATCATCAGGAACAAATGTTGAGTTTTGTCCAATGACTAAAAAAGGAAGAATAAGAAGAAATAATAGTTTTTTGATCATATATGGGGGTTGAATTTATCTCAGTAAATATAATTACTTTTAAAAAAATTATTACTAAAGTTTCAATAAAACTTGTTCAAAGTAGATCTTTACTCAAATCTAAAATTGTTACAAAATATTTTATGATAAAGTGTTATTTGATTTTGTATTTTCTTTCTACACTTCCATCATCATATATATATATTAAAACAGATTGTTTTGTATTTGTATTTACAATCCTTCCAATTGCATCAGTTGTATATAATAATTTTTTATTATGAATAACTTTTTGGCTTATAACTTCTGCTATACTGATCCCATTTACTTGATATGTACCACTTCCCTCTTTCCACTTTTCTATTGTAATTACTTCTTCAGTGTTTTGTTCTTTTCTCCATAATTTCACGATAAATTCTTCACCTAGATAGATTCCGTCTTTTTCACGTGTAAGTTTATCATCACCCCAAATTGTAATTACACTGCCATCATTTCTAAAAACATTATTTCCTACTATTAAATTATTTTGATCTGTAATAATTATTTCATCTCCTTCAATTGGTGAATCTAACCAAATTTCTGAAGGAATACCTAAAATCATATTATTACCAGTATTAATAGGTTTCTCGTATTTGTTAGAAACAATCTGTTCATTAAAACTAAATCTTCCATTTCCAATAGTTGGATAGTTTAATGTTATAGGATTAGAATTTTTCACATAATAACCATATCCTGGGTTCATAGTGCCAATACTATTTATACCAAATAATGGCCAATATACATTTCCAGCGTAATCTTTAACAATGATTAAATTATCTACTATAGGCAGCATCATTTCTTCAGTGTTGGCAGAGCTTGGATGTAAATAGCCAGTAATAAACCATCCACTTGGCATATTGATTGGATAATCACTTTCAATGTTTGTTCCCTCAATTTTTAAAGTATCTACACTGTTCATTTTAATATAATAACCTTCTCCATTTGTAATTTCTCCAATTGAATTAATATTAAAAGTAGGCCAGTATACATTTCCAGAATAATCTTTAACTATGATAGTGTTATCATTTATATTACTCACTACGTTAGCCATATTAGGTTCCTCTGGTTGAATGTAAGTTGACCAAATAAACCAACCTTCAGGCAGTATTATATCTTGTGTACTAGTTGTATTTGCACTAAGTGATGTTAAACTTAATAATGCATTACAAGAAAAGTATTCCGATCCTAAGCTATATTCAACTTCAACATTATTGAAAAGTTGATTTGTTTCATAATCCCAAATCATCCATGTTAATAATTCTCCTGCTGAAAATCCCTCTTTTACCTCATCTGTTGTTCCATCATCACCCCAAATTGTAATAGACATGCTTTCGCCAGTCCATACACCTGATCCTCCACTGACAAGTTCACCATTTAAATCTGTATAAAACAATCCAATCCAATCACCAATTGTTATAGGATTATCATCGACCATTATTGTTTCACCAACGCCTAGTGCTAATGTTGCGTTACAATCTGTAATAGTTGATGGTTCATTCCAAGGAGATATACATGAATTATTATTCCCATTGCAAACTCCGCATTCATCCAAGAAAGCAGAGCCGTTACAATCCCCATTACAATCATTTCCACCAATATATATGCCATTACAATCGGTACATTCATTTATTGGATATATACATGTGCCATCATCTACTAAAGCAGTGCTGCTAAAATTGCAAGCTAATGAATCCATACAGCCAAATAAACAAGATGTGAATTCACAGGATCCATCTTCATCTGTTGCATTAGGATCGTAGTTGCAAGCATTATAAAAGGTCATGCATCCACTAATCTCATTTTCATCACAAACCCCATCTCCGTCACTGTCATTTATACAATTACCTTGGCAATCATAAAACTCTTCACCATAACAACATGAACCATTATCTATACATACATATTGACTATAGTTTAATGCCAATGTATCCATACAGCCATATACAGCGCATGAATCATTAATATCATTAAAACAATTATCAAAAAGTTCTTGGATGTTAGAGTCAACTTCTTTTAATTTTTCAACAGAACTCAAATTATTTCCCTCTGAAGCTCTTGCCCAAATAGCTCCTGTTGTTATAAATTCTATGCCACCAGGTTCTATATTAAATGGGCCTGTGGATTGCAAAAATCTTCTATCTGCCGGAGTATTACCTGCTGTTGTTTCAGTCCATGAATTATTTGGAAAATCAGGATCAGTATTATCTGGGAACATAAAGCTGCATTCAGGATTATTTGATTCCCAACCAGTTCCACCATAAGTTATGGGTTGTCCATCTTTCCAAATACCTTTTAGGTATCCATAATAATGGCATGGATCTTCTGGGTTGCCTTTAGCAGTAAAATCATTATTATAGTAGACAAACTTTGACATCATAATAGTTTCACCTTCTTCGTCTATTTCTCCATCTCTATCGTTGTCAATATTGTCATTTGGCGTAGCAAGGGGTCCTCTTAAAAAATCAACTCCTATTGCAGGTGGTGGTTCATTAGAGTCATAATTATATCCATATACTCCTTCATCATTAGAATCTCCGTTATAGCAATATCCTAGGCCAAGTGTAACATCACATCCAACAAAATCATCTTGATAATTACCTAGGTCCGGATCTACCCAAAGTCCTAGATAAGTTTGATTTAATGTTGATGTTGACCTATTAATAATCTTATAATTATAAAATGTTGCGTCTGCGGTTTCATCATCCGTATTAAATGCAAATGCTTGTGCTTGAACTTCTAAGCCAATGGATGAATTAGAACCAGTTTCTTCGTGTACATTTCCTCTGTCATTAAAAACCCACCATATATTTTGATGTCCGTATAAAATATCATTTTCCAAACAATTCATGTTGTTATTAATATCAAATGCAGGGTAATCTCCAGTATTATACTCATTGTCACCATTAGCATCAATAAATGGCGCAAGATAAGCTCCATCTTCGGTATGTGCTGGCCAATTTTCAATACTTTCTGGAATTTCGTAATTCTCAAAACAAGATGGGCAATCTAGATATGCTATATATTGTTCAACTTCTGATTGAGTAATTTCCCAATGTCTATCATATTCTAAACATGTTTCATTATCAGTGTATCCATAATTTGGATCATTTATATCTGATTTTAATGGTCCAGGCCAAAAATCATTACCATCCTGTCTATAGGTCATGGCAGCAATTTTTAAATTGCCAGAGTCATCTAAGCCACCGATCCAGATTGATCCAGTAAACATAGAATTTATGCCACTATTTTTAGGAACTTCATAGATGTTCTCATAATTATTTTCATCTGCATTCCACCACATATCACCTGCACCTAGAATCATAGTTCTTACATTACCAATATCTAAAATAGCTTGAGACGTACTAGGGTTACACCCAGTTTCTAGTAAAACAAAATAATCAGATGATTCGTCATTACTGTTACAAAGAATATAATTACCATAACAATCACTTGTTTCTGAGGCAAAATAACATGATCCATCATCTTCTGTAGCATCTGGGTTATAATTACATGCTAATGGATCCATGCAGTCTAAAATAATATCTATACACAATTCAATATTATCAAGATTATACATGCTACAATTTGATTCGTACAGACAAGATCCATTATCAATTGTAGCAAAATTTAAATAATTACATGCTCCTGAGTCAGTGCAACCTGGTATATCCCCTCCATAAGGTATCATTATAAAACATCCATCTACACATCCACTTAAGTTATTTTCACCGTTTATACTATCTATGTTACTTTCAAAAGTCCCAGTTATAAAGTCACCGTATCCGTTATTGTCATAATAACCATTTAAATTCATATATGCTTCGGACGTATCTAGATAACCCAAAAGCTCTTGCATCTCATTCGACATACTTGATGTGATTGATAAATTATTATTACAAAATGACCATTCACCATTATATATTGGAAATAATTGTCCATTCAAATCTCCTGATGTAAGAAGCCCAAAATCCAATTGTGTTGAAAAGGCACCTTCTTCATTAAAAAATGATTGTTCACCCTGTAACTGATTTGTTTGCATTTCATATTCATCAAATCCGGAACAATTGAAGTCATACAAAATATTCCAAATAGTATCACTTAAATTAATATTTGAATTATAATTAAACTCACAACTTCCATCATCTTCTATTGCAATAGCATTGTAATTACATGCTAATGAATTTGTGCAGCCGTAATCAAATGATTGGAAATTGTTATTTTCAGTAATAACAAGAACATAATAGTCAAGTAGGTCGTCCTGTGTTATTTCAATTGGAATTGGTACTCCTGCAAATAAGTCGTATGTAGCATCTATATCTATTAAAATATTTAATTCATAGTTGCCTAATAAATTACTATCTATAGGAGTACTTGAAAAAATTGAAAAACATCCAAATTCACCTCCTTGCCAAATACAATCATTATTACACTGCCACGTGAAACCGTTGGGTAGTCCTTCTATTGAATTAATACTCATTGAATTTATTTGTAAGTCAAACAATTGAGGGCCTGTACCAAGGTCATATTCAAAAGAAGTTTCATTTGGTATCATGACACTAATTGAAGCTGAATATTGATATCCAATAGAAGCATTAGGAAACGCTGTCAATGTATCTTGTAGAGGATTAAATGGTTCAAGAGATATTTGCTCATTTATTAATTGTATTTGATACGATCCATTTGGGTCACTAAACATTATTTCTTGATTGTAGTCTATTGCACATTCATTGCTATAGTTATAATTACAGTCATATCCTTCTGGAGGATATATGCAAGAATTGTCATTAATATTAGCTTCAGAGTTATAATTACAGGCAGAAATGTCATTGCAACCATATACATTATTGACATTACATTCGCATTCATGATTACCTAGATTAGTAAATGTATTATTTGGTAGTGAGTCCCATTCAATTGTTGGGTCAAATACTGTTGGGTTTTCAGTAATTCCTTCTGTGATTTCAAATTTTCTAATTAATGTGTGATTTTGTGTCCATATGTTTCCATATGAATCTGACCATCCTAATCCTGGATCTTCACCTACTTTACCAATTAAATCAATTATTTCTCCATTTATTGATTGCAGAGCAACGGGGTCATTTCCATTAAAATACATAGTAGTTGGCCCTGTGTTATAATCTGGGTTAATAAATAAATCTATACTGCTTTGCAGATCAAGATTTACATCATATATAGTAATTGTATCTCCAGTTATATTGTCAATAGTTGTTGTGTAGCCATCCCACATGGGTGCCTCATACCCTAATCCATCTGGGTCACGTTTGTCTAATCCAATTACATATGTTGAATATGGATTTACAAAACCTGTAAGTTGTGTACTTGTTGGTGTAGTACTGCCATTTGGATATCTTGAAAGTTGATATTGTGATAAATCAATAGTATCACTGGTTGGGTTATATAATTCAATAGCATGATTGTTCGAACTTCCCTCAACATATTCAGAAATAAATATGTTTGTACATATGTTATTTGTTTCATCGCATATTCCATCATTATCAGAGTCTCCATCAACAATAAAACCTGAGCCATCCGTAAATAGATTGCCATTTTCATCTGTTACACAAGAGTCACAGTTTTCAGGATATAAACAATTATTATCGTCTTCTGTTGCTAATTGATTATAGTTACATGCTGTAGGATCAGTACAACCATTAATGCTTAAAGAATAATCTCCTACCCTAAAAAAATCAGTCAATTCAGTTCCAAAATCAGCTTGATAGTACTTAAAAAATCCTCCTGGAACCTCTCTTAACCTAGCATAACCATCACCGTCATTATTTGCCCAAAATGATAAACCATCTTCTCCTGAGTCTAATATCTGAAACTTATAACATCCTGGATCTAATTCAAAGGTGTCTTTGTAAATTGTATTTGCAGACATACCACTTCTAGAAAATAATAAATTATCATCATTATCTCTTAGCTCATAAGAACTTTCATTTGGAACATTATTTGTTTTAAACCACATTGCAAATGTACTTGGGTATTCTTCTATGAA
>CEWO01199509.1_pt1 | contig 10774 bp, 10 predicted proteins | sample 361561 | NCBI WGS metagenome assembly CEWO01 (sample SAMEA2623627, study PRJEB7988) | marine metagenome | isolation source: saline water (ENVO:00002010), including
TTTGTAATCCGAAGGTCGGGGGTTCGAGTCCCTCCGCAGGCTCCATACCAGAGTCGCAATCATGCGATAAGTCCGATAACCTCCGTGTTGAAGGACTCTTTATGCGTCCATTCCATCTCGCATTTCCAGTTGACAATTTAGCCGATACTGAATTTTTCTATGTCAATGTCTTGGGTTGCTCGATTGGGCGCCGCACCGAGCGTTCGATTAATTTCAATTTTCATGGTCATCAAATCGTTGCTCATCTGGTTAACACAATGCCTGACCAGACCGATAATGGCCGTGTAGATGGTCAGAAAGTGCCACCTTTTCACTTTGGATTGGTTATGGAATACACGCAATGGCACACTTTCCGCGACGAGTTGGAGTCCAAAGGTGTCGAATTTCGTCTCAAACCTCACGTCCGCTATCCCGGTAAAGTTGGAGAGCAGGCGACTATGTTCCTCAATGACCCATCGGGGAATGCTCTTGAATTTAAGTCGTTCAAGGATGATAAGAGATTGTTTGCCACTGTCGAGGGGCAAGAGCATATCGATGGTGGCGGCGTATTGCAAAGCGAATCCTCAAAGTGAAGAATCCAGTCGGAGGTTCATGGTGGCCCAGCGATTGGATGGCAAAGCATGTGCTGCCGAAGTCGAGAAGGAACTTCTCTCTCGAATACGTGCCTGTAAAGAAAAGGGCGTAGAACCTCATTTGGCAGTAGTGATTGTTGGAGATGACCCAGCAAGTCATGTTTATGTTAAATCCAAAGTCAAAGCATGTGAGCGATTAGGAATCAAGAGTACTCATGTCGAATTACCAGCCACTTCAAGTGAAGACGACGTTCGAACCACCATTGCTTCACTCAATGAACAAAACGGTCTTCATGGAATTCTCGTTCAATCTCCACTCCCCTCTCACATGGATGAAGAAGCACTTACCGATTTGATTCATCCGGTGAAAGATGTTGATGGTTTCCACCCACAAAACCTCGGTCGTTTGGTTCAAGGAAGAATGGATGGTATGCTTCCGTGTACGCCCAGTGGAGTGATGCGCATGCTGGCATGGGCTGGAATTGAAACAGAAGGAAAAACTGCAATCATCCTTGGCCGCTCCCGAATAGTCGGTATGCCACAATCTCTTCTCTTGGGTTCCAAAGGAGTTGACTCAACCGTAACAGTTGCTCACTCTCGAACCAAAGATACTGCTGAACTGTGTGCAAATGCAGACATCATTATCGCCGCAGTTGGCAAGCCCGAAATGGTTACTGAAGACTGGGTCAAGGAAGGAGCAGTTGTTGTTGATGTCGGAATTAATCGTGTTGATGACAGCACCCGAGAGCGCGGTTGGCGCCTTGCAGGTGATGTTCACCCTGATGTTGCGAACAAAGCCTCATGGCTTTCCCCTGTTCCTGGCGGAGTTGGCCCGATGACCATCGCAATGTTGATGGAAAATACCGTTCGAGCCGCTGAGCAAACAATCGATTCTTGAAAAAACTCTTAGGTCCTTGACTTCTACGAAAGAATATCATGGACCCGAAAGCACCTCGAATTGCTACAGCGTCTTTGGTTTTGGGCGCTATAACTTGGATATTAGCGGTTGTCAGTTTCACGCTTAATCTTGGACTTGAAGATGGATATGGCAATGAAGAAGTTCTTCTCACAGTCATTGGAAGCATCTTTTTCTTGATCTCTTTTTTAGCATCTCGGCCACGTGAAGAGATGCAAATGATTGAGACTCTTTCTGTTGAAGAACAGTTTGCTGCAATCGAATCTCTTCCTACAAAATTCAGTGGTTCCTCAACGCAGACCGATAAATTTGGATTTGAAACTCCTCAAACATCAACAAACTCTCAGGCAGTCATTGCATCTATTTTAGGTGAAAGAGAACAAACGGATGCTGAAGATATCAGTTCGGCAATGGCCGCACTTTCTTCAGGAGAATCTGGAAAATTAGCTTCGAAAACGGCTCAAAGTAATCCAGCACCTCATGCGCAAACAACACAATTCCGTGAAGTCTTCAAAGCATCCAACACGTCCAAAGATAGTTTTGAAAGAATAAAAGTCGAAAACATCCCACTTCCCGGGATGGAAGAAGCAAAGCAATCACCAGATTTGCCTTGGCAACAACCGGACCGTGAGTTTCAAACTTCAGGGATTGCCCACATACCTTTGCCTGGTGAATCTCCAAAACAACCTCAAACCGAAGTATTGGAGGACGATGTACCCTCTATGCCTGACCTCGATGATTTGTTTCGTGAGGCCACTCCTTCAGCAGTTCAAGTTCCTTCAGCCCCCGTCCTTCCCAACCTTGATGACTTGTTCTAGTTGAACTCCATAGTTCAATAGAGGTTGGACTCTTGGGTCATCACATGTGGACGGAACTGTTTGACCTTCACAGCCATTCGACAAACAGCGATGGCCAGCATTCTGTCGACGATGTTGCACAGATGATGGCAGAGTCAAATGTCCGTTTTTGGTCACTTACCGACCATGATACCATCTCTGGATGGGAAAGTGCGAAAACCGCTGCTCAATCAAATGGCATCGTCTTTATTCCAGGAGTCGAGTTGACATGTATGCCTGGACTCGAACCTGATGAGAAGGTCATGGAAGAGCACCAACGTGAGCGTGCCTCGGACTCATGGCATCTTTTGGCTTATTTCCCTGAGATTGAGTTTCAAAGTGAATCTCATCAGCGCTTCAAAAAATGGCTCGCTCCGCTGGGTGAAGGGAGGGTGCCTCGGATGATTACTATGGTTGAGAAGTTAGGTGAACTTGGAATGAAAATCGACCTACAAGCAGTACTTTCTCGAGCAGGAGATTCAGTCGGTCGCCCTCATCTAGCAGATGAGATGGTGAAGCAGGGATATGTTGAAACGCGACAAGAAGCCTTTGACAAGTGGATTGGTGATGGAAAGCCAGTTCATATTTCCCGCACGAAACCCAGTATCGTTGAAGCATGCGAAGCGGTGCATGCAGCAGGTGGAATCACTTCACTCGCTCATCCGCTGTATTACTGTGTAGATACAGACAAATTAGTTCGTTTTTGTCTCGATTCAGGAGTCGATGCTATCGAATGTTTCCATCGCAGTCATCGCGACTCCTACCGTTTCCAATTGTTATCAGCCGTCAAAGCCTCCTCTCTTAGCACGACGTGTGGCTCTGATTTTCATGGGATGATGTATAACCAAAGTCCTGGACGTATGGCGGTTCCAACCAACACACTACCTTCACAATTGAAAAACGTACTCAACGCTCTTGACGCGTGAGCGTGTCAAGAACAAGGGCAATTTCGAACAAAACGATGACGGGCATTGCCACCAAGAACAGTGAGAGCGGATCTGGTGGCGAGAGTAGAGCACCGAGTAGAAAAGCGCTGAACCATATGTGTCTACGATACGAACGAACAGTTGTTCTTGGCACGATTTCCATTCTTAGGATAAGGAGCGTGACCAAAGGTGCTTGAAAACCGATTCCAGAGGCTACGGCGAGATTCGCAATGAACCCAGTATAGCTGGTAAGTCTCCATTCCGTTGACAATCCTGCAGCCTGCGCATCATTTGTCAAGTACTCGAGAAGCATTGGTATGAGCCAATTCCAAGCATATGTGACTCCACACGTCAAGAGTACTACTGCAACGAGTAAGGTGGCGAGAAGCGTACTGTTTGGGCGCGGTGATTGCACTTTGAGTTCAGCCAAGCGTTGTCGAATTGCGAGGTTCTTACTTGCTCTCCACCCACCTTCAGTCACGAATACGATAACCATACAGAGTAAACCAACTTGAGCAGCAAGTTGCACTTGAAGCAGGATAAACTCGACTGGACTGATGACGATGATATCGACATTCTCAGGTAATCGAGCCGGATCGATAAGCCAAGAGATGAATCTTTTTGTCAAGGGAAAGGTGGCCATAAAACCGATACAAAATACGACGGCAAGCATCTTTACCCTTTTTCTGAGGTAAGAACGGAAAGATGCTAGAATCTCACCACCAGGTGAATCAAACAGTTCGTCAACTGCATTGACCAAGCCATCTGCTTCTGCCATTAGTGTGTGCAGAGGGCTGACCCTCATAACACGCACTCATTGACAATGTCACTCTTGTTCCCAAAGATGTGAGGGGGTTGAGTCGTAGAAACTTCGATTGTATTTCTTCAATCTTCGAATACGATTGAACACAAAACCCGTCATCCACAAAGATGCTAATGAGAGGAATATGGCTTGACCCATCATGTCCTCATGATAGTCGTTTAAGATACGAACTTGTATGACATCCCCAGTATCTGAATCGCTGGGATTGTGCATCATAATGTAGTGGAAAACTTTTGGTGAATCGATAACTAACTGCAGTGTCGATTCCGGTTCAACAGTATAGGCGTCACCGAGGCTACGGGCAATACTCCAGTCGATTGAACCGTTCTCCATTATTGGAGGCGCAAGGTCGACCATGATGACAACAACTTCCATGGTAAGTGTGTCATCAAGATTTGTGACATTCGAATGAACTTGCATTCCAGGTTCGATGCTCTGAATAATTTCAAACATTGAATCCTCTGGTCCAAGTTGGAAAGAAACTCGTTCATTCACAGTTTCAGTTTGAACTTGAACTGCCATGAGAATGGTTGTGAGCATGAGTAAGGTAATGACGCCCTCAACCAACAAGTGCTGTCGGATTTTTTGAGGAGTAAATCCCTTGAAGAAACCCCCATGGTCATTTCTCAGTCGAGGTTGTAAGTGATGAATGAACAATGCACCAATTCCCCCAACAAGCATTCCCAATGGTATGTCGATGAGCCAATGTATTCCGAGGTACAATATCGTGAATGTAAAAAGAATGGTATTGGCAAGAATAAACATATGATAGCGATAATGACGCCATTCCTTCAGAGTGATACCTTTTTCCTTTACGTGTAAGTAATTGAGGAGCAGTATTCCAAACGGAATCGCTACGTGAAGTGAAGGAACTGCATTGTCTAAAGGATCGTGAGTCGCATAAAAGACACTATACCACCCTTCGTGGTAAAGGAGAGATTCCATACCAGGTATCCATGAAGAAGTCACTTCGACATTGAAAAACAAATAATAAGGGACTGCAAGAGCATAAATGAGTAAATAATTCAGGGTGACTTTATCCGTCATATCTCTATCACCTGTATAGGCGAAATACACCGTTGTTACGTAAATCAAAAACAGGTAAATGAACAAATAATGGAAGTTGAGGAAGGCGGTGAGTGAATCGTTGAGAAAGAATTGTTGAATGTGAAAAGTAAGTTCTCCCTCAAGCGCATACACCGTTTCAGTCCAGTGCCCAGTCTGGTTTTTTATCGGTTCATTCAATTTATCCGTGAGTGCCTTCCATCGAATAATAACAATGTATCCCATGGCGTGAAAATAGAACCGTTGGTCATGAATCACTTGTAACCATTTCTTGAACGGAGTTCGCATTGAAGTGTCATGGAGTGTAAAAACCCAGCATATGAACGGAGTGAGAAGTAAGATGAGCCCCATCATGATTTGATACGGGTCCATATTTGCGGGGAACAGATAAGCCATATAAGCCAGTATGATTCCTTTTGAACAGAAACCGTCCTTTCCAAATGACAGGCCTTAGAAGGGAGCGCTCCATGGGTCGACTTGGTGACATCGATGTGGGAGCAGGCGCCCGAGAATACGCTCGAAAGCCTCCGTCATGCCATCCAGCATAACGACGGTATCGAGTTCGATGTGCGTCTTACTCAAGACCAAGAACTTGTCATTCATCACGACGGTAAAGTTTCGGTTCCAAAAGAAATGCAACCGCATTCCTTTTCGTGGACTGAAAATCACACCCTTGAAGAATTGACATCACTCGGTTTTATTTCTTTTCGCTCGATGCTGGAAGATGCTCAACTGCGTTCTGAATGGGTCGAACATGGGAAGATGGGCTGCATTGAGTTCAAAAGACCCCATCCTCGTGCTTTGTATGGTGGTGGATTTTTTGGTAAAAAACAACATATTTCCCATGTTGCAACGATGATGGAAAAAACGGAATCAATTCTGAAAGAATTCGAGGTTCCGTCTGAAAACACGGTGTATTATTCCTTTCATACAGGGATGAAATCTTCCATTCATTCATCCAAAGTTCAACGTCCTTGGGCTGAATTGGTACCCTATGTGCCTCCTTTCGGCAATTACTACACCAAAAGAATGAGATCCGGAACCCAATTCTTCTTGACTTCTCTTTCACGCCTCATTAAATCACATCGCCGATCTGGAGCATCGATGTCTCCTTGCGCAGTTGAATATTTCTTGCCTCCACAGAGTTTGATTCCATTGGGATATTCTGGTGGATTATACGGTGCAAAAGCGGCACGTTTGAGTGCCTTGCAACGAGGATTCCCCATCTATGTCTGGCCAACAGAACTGAGTGTAGAACATGATTTACTTTCAGCTGGCCTTACCGGATTGACCGATTGTTCTGACCCGAACACAACTTGGCTCCCTTCAGGCCATGCACGTTGGACTCAACCAGCTACGCGTCCGTTGGATGCAGTCCAACAGCAGAAACTCGACCAAGCCACTCATGAAAATCATCTTGAGATTCTGCGCGAACTCAAGATGGAAACCTGCCCTTGGGCAGAATGTGATGATGAACGTAGAAGGGAACTTGTCACAATGTGGAGGAAAAAATGGCAATGGGAGAATCCGAGGAATTCTATTCTCGAACAGTCAACTGGTGCATCTCCTCCATGGGAATCAATACGCCTTATCGGTCATCGAGGTTCAGGGAAAACGTCTCGTCCTGTGTTCAAATGAACATCACTCAACATGGCGAAGAGTTTGTCCTTCTGCGATGTATTTTGGTCGGTAGATTGGAAGGCCTTTTCCACCACGGAATACCGTTCTTTCATCAACAATTTGAGCGCCAATTCCAGCAACACGTGCCCATCCAAAGAATGTGGTGTAGTAGGTCGGGTCAGTCAAACCAGCATGGTGCAGAAGAGCGCCACTTGCGATGTCGACATTGGCATTTGGATTGCTAATTTTAGGATTTTCAGACAGAACGCGAGGTGCAACTTCTCGTAGAGTTGTAATGATTTTGAAGTTTTCATCGTCTGGGCAGATTTGAGAACCCAGTTCAAATTGTACGGTTGCTCGAGGGTCTTCAGAGCGAAGAACAGCATGCCCAAATCCGAAGATTGGGCGATTGGCTGCTAATTCTGCTCGAACAAATGCTTCGACTTCAGCCGGATCGCTGGTACCGACTTTCAAGACGAATTCTAAACACGATTGGTTTGCTCGTCCATGCAGTGGTCCGGACAGGGCATTCATTGCTCCAGCCATTGCCGAATAGACTGTGGCTTTACTTGACGCAATCGCTTTACCTGCAAAGGTCGAAAGGTTTCCACCACCGTGATCCATATGAAGGACAAGATAGGTGGAAATAATTCTCTTCATTTTTTCCGTATTCGCGTCATGCAAATCAAGACATCGAATAAACCGTTCAACCATGGAGAGGGAGGTATCATCAGCGGGGATGTTTTCTTCACGACCTTCTCGGATTCTAAAGATGAGTCCCATCAAACGAGGCATTCGAGCAATAAGGTTGAGTGCATCATCCTTCCAATCGTTGGTGGTTTCCATCATACCAAGAGTATGGATTCCAACACTTAGCCAATCCATTGGATGGCCAAACTTCGGGAGAGTTTTGAGAACCGATTCAAGGTCACCAGGAACCGCAGCACGTGCGGCAAGGTCTTGGCGAATTGCTGAAGACTGCTCTGCATTTGGTAATTCTTTGTTGAACAAGAGATACACGATGTCTTCTGGTTCAAAAGCAGCTAACTCTGCAATTGGATATCCGCAGTAGTGAACGCCTTCAGAAGGTGTGACAAACGAGGTGCGACAGGTACCGACTGGGATGCCGCGAAGGCCAGTGTTGAGGTGATTTTCTGTCACCTCCAAAAGCACCTCGTTCTTGGTCATAGAATCCCCGCCGATTTCACCCACATACATCTTTCGTATAAAGGCGGCTCTTCTATAATCAATACATTCGGGCCCGTTTCGACTTTTTTAGAGACGGTTTTGACTTAATTTCGATTCCATGCAGGCCATGTACGGAATCCTTTGGTCGACTCACGGTCGGCAAATACGTGGATTCGAATCGTTTCTCCATCGATAAGGATTGCATCGTCGGCAGTAAGCCCAGGACATTCTTCTTTGACCTTGTTCCATGCACGCTCGGTCGCTAAATTTTCACCCCACCAAGGGAATGCTGCACATTGTTGTGGACGGACTGAATAAATCGAGCACTGCTTGTTCTCATCAAGATAGATACAAACATCGTCAACTGGACGGCTTTTCAATACGTACCGACCATCGAGCGTTTGTCGACAATCCCTCTCCAGCCAATCCTCGACACTCATGTCGTTGCTTTGAGCAATTCGTTCTGCATCCTTCGGTGAGAGATAGACAATTCCACCTGGCTCATCGCAACATCTTCCACAGCCTTCTTGGCAGGAAAAACCGACGCCTTTCATCCACCATGGTCCTCTCATTCTTCTTCACCTAGGACGAGTTTTGTAATTGGATTTATTCGCCCGAGTCGAATCAACCGGATTTCTTCTTCTGATTCCAGTAGATCCAACATATCAACGCTCTGTGCATCAATGTTCCAATCGCCTTGTGGTTCGTGACTTTCGAGTGCTTTGTCTGCTGAATTTGCCTTACGACGACCTACTTTACGGCGATTCTTCTTGGAACTTTCATCGGGTTCCATTTCAGGCCATGGTTCGCGTCCAGGGTCAAATTCAGTTAGACTGTGTTCCATTGAACGCAGTTCATCAGCAATTGAAATCAATTCATCCATCGATGCATCAGGAGTACGCTCAGATAGATTCACCAATTTATTTTCAATATTTGCCAGTTGCAATGAACTTTCTCGTAGTTCCTTTTCAAAGGCGTTGATTTGAGAATCAAAGGCTTCGTCTAATTCGGTAAGTACGTCTGCGGCAATTCCGTAGTCACGTTCCTCTATCTTGCCTTTGCGCGTGATAAGATGTTCGTCTCGCTCGTGCAATGCGAGAACAGAAGGTGCGGCTGGAGCCGTGTCTTCAAGAGCAAACTTGAGGTGAGCAGCGTACCGGTCATCTGCTTGCTTCTTCATGGATTCGACATCAAACTCCGGTGGCTGATAGGAATCATCTCCAATCTCCGGAAGTTCGGAATACAAATCGATTCCACCATGAACTGTATCGCTGTAAACAGTATCGACGGCGGTCGAAATCAACCGAGTTGCGATGTCCTCTACCTTTTCTCGAACTATTGGAGTGGCCTCTGTCTCTTCGATGGATTGATTTGAGAGCAACGAATAGACATCCTGGCCGTCAAGAATTTCACGACCTGAGTTGAGTGCAAGTGCGACCAAATCGAAGTTTGCTTTGGTCGCCCGCCATCCGATGTCATCTTGCAGAACAATACTTTTCAGTTGTGCATCATCAAAGATGAACCCTTTCTTTTGAGCTAAATTCCGTGCATAGAGAATCATACTCGCGATTTTTGGAGCACCGATATGAACTGCTGCGGCATGGCGAGTCAATTCCCACAATCGTGATGTTGGCCATGTGTCGGGTTCGGAACTCGAGGAAAGCAAAACGTGAACTCCCATGTTAACAGCGTAGTCAAGCATCGTTCCAATTTCATGAGCAAGGTCTGCATTATCTGCACATTCATGAATGTCATCAATGGCCAACAACCGTGCATTCACGAGTGTATCTTGCCAACCATTTGGTAACGTATTCATGCCTGAAAAATCAGTTGCTGAGAGTAAGTAAACGCCGCCTTCCTGGCGTCGAAGTATGGCTTGAGAAATTGCATGAAGAAGATGAGACCGTCCAGTTTCTGAGGCCCCAATAAAGAGCATTGGATTGAGATGTCCTCCGGGTGAATCAACGATTGCTTCTGCAGCCTGAGTTGCACGAATGTTTTCTTCAGTGGTGAACCATTGTTTGAAACTCATTCGGATGTCCGAGCGCAAGCGCGACGGCCATTGATTTTCGAGAGGTAGAACGGTTTCATGGTGGTATGGAGATGTACTTTCAACGGGCGCTATATCGGGTGCTAATGCGTGACTTACTCGCCCTCGTTGTTCATCCAAAATACGTTCCCAAACAGGTCGTCCATCTTCTTCGAGTCCTAAAAATCCACTTTCTTCTTCCTCGATAACATCTTCGATTTGCTCATAAGTACGTTGTCGTAAAGAACGTATTCTTCGTGCAGCAATGTCTGAAAGTGAATCTCCATTGGATTGTAAATCGAGAGCTGGAGTTCTTCGTTTACTCTCTTTACCCAATACTTTGTCTGCTACCAAATCAAAAGTTGGCCGCTCAGCCACTCCAGTTCGTTGCAGGAGAGTTCCTTGACGTTGGTCTTGAACATCTTTTCCAAGTAATCTGTTCATCTTTGATTTCGACCGAGATTTTTCTTTCTTCATAGGTGTTGGAACCCGTTCAATGCCTGTGCCAGATTGATGAAGTCGTTGCTTTGCCAATTCAAGGGCAAGGGCTAACTTCTCTCGACGAGCATTCATTTCTTCCCTCCCTCCAACTCTTTTCTCAATCGTTCAAGGTCTTCGATTTCCCAAATGCTGAGTTTGTTTTCAATTGAAGGTTCAGATTGTTTTCTTGAAGCGGATTCACGGTTTAGGGGTTTAGATTCAACCGACTTTACAGTGCCAGGTCGGGCACTAAGGGGGGTGAGTGGTGTTTCTGTATGAACTGGACGCCGACCTTTCACCGATTCAATTGAACCTTTTT
>CEWO01012923.1_pt1 | contig 10738 bp, 9 predicted proteins | sample 361561 | NCBI WGS metagenome assembly CEWO01 (sample SAMEA2623627, study PRJEB7988) | marine metagenome | isolation source: saline water (ENVO:00002010), including
ATTTCCTATTTTTCATATTCTTTTTATATGGAAAGAAACAGTGATACCGAAAAAAAAGTTCACTTTGCAATTAATAATGCTATTAATAAAAAATTATATGAGGATTATAAGAAATCTAAGTCTATAATTAAGAGCTTGGATAAAGATAGCAATAGCTCAGTTCAATTACTTAAACTTCTAGTGTCAAATGAAATGATAAATGAAGGGTTGCACAGTGAGGCATCAATACTTTTAGATGAAAAAGCTAATTTCAAATCTGACTTAATAAATGAATTGAATTTACTCTTAAAAAGTAGAATTTTAATTAGAGACGGTAAATGCACAGAAGCTCAGAAAATCATAAGTAATATTGGCTCTTTTAAATCAATAAAAAAATATTCTGAAGAATCTTTAAGCACTTGTCTTAGTGAGGGTAATTTATGACGATATTTATTTTAATTGGTCTGATTGGTGGATTTCTTAGTGGATTTATGGGCATTGGTGGTGGACTGATAATGGTCCCATTCCTGGTAATCTTTGCAAAATTTAATCAACATATGGCCCAAGGTACTTCATTAGCTGTACTTGCACTACCAGTTGTCATAATTGGAGCATATAATTATTATCAAAATGGTAATGTTAATATTAAAGCTGCCCTTATAATGGCTCTCTTCTTTGCAATAGGAATATTCTTTAGCTCCAAAATTGTCCATTATGTATCGTCAGAAAATCTAAAGATTATCTTTGGAATGTTTATGGTGTTAGTTGGAATTAAAATGATAATTAACTAATCAAAAACTTCCTGGAGAAATCTAATAATTCGTCAGCTCCTGAAAACCAAATCATCTTATTGTCTTTTCTTAGCCAAGTATTTTGCCTCTTAGCAAACTGTCTTGTTTTTGTCTTTATTAAGTTTATCGCTTCATTCTTTTTTAAATCACCAGAGATATACATAATCGCTTCTTTGTAGCCAATAGACTGAAATGGTTTCAAGTCTTTATTGTAAAGCTTAGCTAAATCCTCAACTTCATTAAAAAGTCCTTTGTCTACCATTTCATCCACTCTTTTGTTTATCAACAAATCTAACTCTGACTTAGGGATCATGAGCCCAACTTTAATATAGTCACAATTCTGTATTTCCCCCTTATTATCCAGATTCAGCGGTTCACCTTTATTCTGCTTAGAAAGATAATCAATCTCTAAGTACCTTATAATTCTTTGCTTATCATTTGAACTAATCTTCTCAGCTGAGACTGGGTCAACTTTCTTTAGCTGTTCATACAAATAAAAAATCCCCTTCTCATGTATCTGATTGTTCATCGAGTCTCTAAAATCTATGTCTTTGCTTGCTTGAGCAGTAAGACCTTCCAAAAGTGATTTAATATATAGTTGCGTACCACCTGATACAATTAAAAATTTCAATTTTGTCTCATTTATAACATCCCTTGCTAGGGTCATATATTTCCAGGCATCAAAGTCATGATTTGCTTCAACTATATTAATTAAATGATGCTTAATAGAAGAAAGAATTCCTTTTTCAGGTTTAGCGGTTCCAATATCAAAACCCTTGTAAACTTGCATTGAATCTGCAGAAATAATTTCTGTAGATAATGAACTTGCTAGTTTCAGAGATAATTCAGTTTTGCCACTGCAGGTTGGTCCAGTAATAACTACTAACTTTTTCTTTAATTTATTCTTCTCTAAAGTTTTCAATATCTTGATCGAGAGCTTCTTTTCTACTTAGCCTTATTTTTCCATCTCTACCTTTCTCTAGACATTTAACTAATACTTCGTCACCTTCTTTTAGAATATCAGTAACTTTCTCAACTCTTTCTTTGGCAAGCTCTGATACATGAATCAACCCATCCATAGTTGGACTCAATCCTACTATCGCTCCAAAATCTAGTACTCTCTTAACTATTCCTATATAATAACCGCCAACATCTATATCTCTGACAATGTAAGCAATATCTTTTAAGGCGCTCTTAGCATCATCTTCGTTGACTGCGATAACATTAACTCTTCCGGTATCGTCAACATCAATCTTGACATTATTATCTTCAATAAGCTTCCTAATGTTCTTTCCACCAGAGCCAATAATATCTTTAATCTTTCCAGGATCTACCATTATTGTAGTAATTCTTGGTGCGTAAGGGGAAATATTTTCTTTATGTGATGAAACTGTTTTAGCCATTTCAGCTAAAATATGATCCCTGCCATTCTTAGCCTGAGCTAAAGCTTCCTTCATTATATCTTTACTAATTCCTTTAATTTTAATATCCATTTGAAGTGCGGTAATCCCTTCTGAAGTACCACAAACTTTAAAATCCATATCACCTAAATGATCCTCATCACCCAATATATCTGAAAGTATTATATAATCATCTCCTTCCTTAATTAAACCCATTGCTATACCAGCAACTGGTGATTTAACAGGCACACCAGCATCCATTAAAGATAAGGATGAACCACAAACAGTTGCCATAGAAGATGAGCCATTAGATTCGAGAACATCAGATACAATCCTAATTGTGTAAGGAAAGCTTTCTGACTCAGGAAGAACTGCTTGAACGGCTCGTTTCGCAAGCTCTCCATGTCCAATTTCTCTTCTACCAGTTCCTAAGCGCATTGAGACTTCGCCAACACTAAATGGAGGGAAGTTATAATGAAGCATAAAAGACTTCTTTTCTTCTCCAATTAAAGAGTCAACTCTTTGCTGGTCTTCCTTGCTGCCAAGAGTTACAGCAACTAGTGCTTGAGTCTCGCCCCTAGTAAAAACAGAAGAGCCATGTGCTCTTGGTAAAAGGTTGATTTCAGAAGAAATATCCCTAATGTCTTCAAATCCTCTACCATCTATTCTAACCTTGTCACTAATCATCATCTTTCTAATGGAGTCTTTTCTTATTTTATCAAAAATTGACTTAACTTCTTTCTCATCAAAATTTGGGTCATTCTCTAAGTCAACTAAGGCTGAATTGTAAGCTTCTTTAAAAGCTGAGCTACGTTCTTGCTTAGACTTTATAGTTGCAGCTGATTTAATATTTTCACTTACTAGGCTAGTAACGCTAGAAATTAAATCGGAATTAGTTTCCTTCTCTAGAACTTCTCTTTTAGTTAAGTCGTCTGGAATTAATTTCTTTTGAAATTCTATTAATTTTTTAATCTGGTCATGTCCGTACATTAAAGCATCAATTATGTCTTCTTCCAAAGCAACGTCAGCACCACCTTCAACCATCAAGATAGCATCTGAGCTGCCTGCAACAATAAAGTTTAGGTCAGCTTTCTCTATTTCTTCATAAGTTGGATTGCAAACAAGCTCACCATCTATTCTACCGACTCTTACAGCAGCAATTGGGTCATCCCATGGTATGTCAGAAACTGTTAATGCGGCAGATGCTGCAGTTAAAGCTAGAACATCAGGAGGATTAGCATCATCAGCAGAATATACACTAATTATTATTTGAGTAGGATAAGTGTAATTTTTGGGAAACATTGGCCTTAAAGGCCTGTCAATTAATCTACAAATCAAAGTCTCAGCTTCTGTTGGCCTACCTTCTCTTTTAAAGAAACCGCCGGGTATCTTCCCCGCTGCGAAGGCTTTTTCTTGGTAGTTAACTGTTAGTGGCAGAAAATCTCCGTCCACAGACTCGTGACTGCTAACAACAGTTGCAAGGACTTGGGTCTCACCCACTTGAGCAAAAACTGATCCATCAGCTTGCTTAGCTAACTTGCCAGTTTCAAAAACAAAATCCTTTCCTTCTAGATTCTCGGATACTTTTGCATATTTTTTCATATATTTTTATTTCCTTTTGAAATATAGAGAATTTATTTTCTTAAACCTAATTTGTTCAATAAATCAAGGTATTCAACATTATTTTTTCTTTTGATATACTTTAAAAGCTTTCTTCTCTTATCAATCAAAAGCAATAAACCTCTACGGGATGAATTATCTTTTTTAAAAACTTGAATATGTTTTGTTAGAAGCTCTATCCTTTTTGTAATGATAGAGATTTGTACACCAGTTGAGCCTGTGTCTTTATCATTTTTACCAAACTGGCTTACGATTTCTTTTTTATCTATAATCAACAAAGTCCTCTCAATTTTTTAATAGCTTAATAATTGATTAATAATCCATAAAAATCAAGTAAATTTAATCATTTATTAAAAAAATTTAATCTCAGAACAAATATATTTACCATAATCATCGTATTTATTCTTAACTATAAGAAGGGGGGATTCATTTGATGCAACTATATTAATTGGATTAACTTCTAATTGCTTAGAAATTAATGAAATATCAACATTTTTGTGATTTGTTAATTTCCTTAACTGATTAACAACCTCTTTATTAACAACTGTTACGGGAAATAAATTAGACAGCTCGTAAAATTCTGGATTTTCGCCACGAAGCAAGGCATAAAAATCATTAGATTTATCTAGGCTAAAACTTCCTGTTGATGTTCTAGTTAGGTTCACTACTGTACCAAAAGTTCCAAGAGCTAACCCTATATCCCTAACTAAAGAACGAACATAAGTACCTTTTGAACATTCAATATCAAGCTCAAGAGTTGATGAACCTATTTTGTTGATTCTAATGCTACTTATTGTCGACTTCCTTTTTGGAATCTCAACAAAGTTGCCTTCTCTAGCATTCTTATATGATCTCTTTCCATTAACTCTAATAGCTGAATATTGAGGCGGTTCATATTCGTATTCCCCATGAAAATTCTTAACAACTTTATTGATATCCAGCTCATTAAGCTCCTTCATACCAGAACTTTTAGTTATCTGTCCTGCAATATCTAAAGTATCAGTTTCTAATCCAAGTAACATTTTCACCTTATACCTTTTTATATTTTCATTAATGAAAGGAATAATCTTGGTCATACTTCCCAAAAAGATTACTAATACGCCTTCAGCCAGTGGGTCCAATGTTCCTGAGTGCCCGGCCTTTGATGAAGAAAAGAATCTTTTTAATTTATTTACAACAAAAGAAGATGTTAAGTTGTTGGGCTTGTTAACTACTAAAATCTTATTCATTTCTTAGTTTCATTAATATTTCATCAATTAAATTATTTATTTTTCCTTTGTATATGAAACCTGATGCATTCTTATGACCTCCACCTCCAAAGGAATTTGCAAAAACTGAAAGGTCAATAAAATTATTCGTTCTTAAGCTAATTTTCCACTCATCTTTATCAATCTCTCTTATAAAAGCTCCAATCTCAATACCGTTATAAAATATAAGGCTATTAGCTATCCCTTCTGAATCTTCTTTAGAAGTTTTAGTTTCTTTATAAAACGAATGTTCAGCAACACACAGACCAAGTTTGGCTTCTTCATCAACAAGCAATGTTGAATAAATCATATTTCTAAGTTTTAGCTTCTTAATTTCGCCCAACTTGAAAATATTTTCATTAATCAAATTTAAGTCAGCCCCAAGCTCGACTAATCCAGCTGAAGAAGAAAAAGATTCTGCATTTGAATTGGAATTTTTATAAGATGAGGTGTCTGTAATAATTGTCGTCATAAGGCAAGTTGCGATCTCTGGCGAAATCTCAGTGTTAAATTCTTTTATCAATCTGTACAAAATGACTCCAGTAGAACATGCATTTGTATCAATAAATGAGTTACCATAGTCGATTTTATTGTTTTCATGATGATCAATCACTATCAAGTCTTTATCCTTCTGAATAAATTCATTTTTTATGTAAGCCATCATATCTTTTCCCGCTCTTTCTAAATCATTCAAATCTAAGACAATAACTAAATCTAAGTCCTTAGGGAGAAGATCAATTGTATTAGTGAAATCATTAATACTTAGAAAACTTAAATATTCGGGAACAGGGTCTTGGTTGTATACATAGGAGTCTATGTTTATGGACTTGAGAAAATTATATAGTGCAAAACTAGATCCTAGGGCATCACCATCAGGGCTATAGTGAGAAACAATCAATACTTTTTTCTTTTTCTCAATTAATTTTGTTAACTCTGATAGATTAGACTTAATCATTTAGCTTCTATTTTCTGAGCTATCTTATCAAAAGTGAAAATCTCTATTATGTCACCTTGCTTAACATCGTCAGCATCATCAAATCCTATACCACATTCAAAACCATTAGATACTTCTTTTACATCGTCTTTGAATCTCTTTAACGAACTAAGCGTAGATTCAAAAATTTGCTCATCATCTCTCATTACTCTAATATTGTGCCCTCTTACAGCTTTACCATCAGTAACAGAACAACCTGCTACCCTTCCTTGCTTTGTTAAGTTAAATATTTCTTTAATTTCTGCATGCCCTACAATTCTTTCCTCTAATATCGGGTCAAGTAATCCTTCTAATAACTCTTTTATTCTATCAATAATTTCATAAATTATTTTATAGTTTTCACATCTAACCTCAGATTTATCTAATAATTTTTGAACTTTTGGTTCTATGATACTAGAAAATCCTAAAATTATTGAGCCTGTTGACTCTGCTAGTGTGAAATCTGATTCATTTATTGCGCCAACACCGCTGTGAACGAGATTTGGCTTGCATTTTACAGATTCAAAATTAAACAGAGAAGAAACAAGTGCATCAAGAGAGCCCTGTGTGTCTGCTTTTATTATTACAGGTAATTCTTTTATTGCTCCAAGATCTAGATTGGAATTAATAAAATCAATGTCTACAGTATGTTTTTTAAATGACTCCTCATCATGTATGGCGTTAACCCTATTCCTAATTACTTCTTTTGCAATTTTTTCATTTTTTACAATACTATATTGTAAGCCTGCGTCAGGAACAGAATTTAGCCCTAATATTTCAATTGGCATGGAAGGCCCGGAAGTTTTAAGCTGAACACCTTTGTCGTCAATTAAAGCTCTTACTTTTCCAGAACTTGTACCACAAAGAATTATATCTCCCTTGGTAATTCTTCCTTCTTTGGGAATTATAGTTGCAACAACACCTCTTCCTTTATCCAAGAAAGATTCAAGTACATAGCCTGATGAAGGCACTACGCTATTGGCCTTCAGTTCCATTACTTCAGCTTGCAATGAAATTAACTCTAATAGCTCATCTATTCCAGTGCCATTGAGTGCTGAGACGGGAACAAACGAGGTGTCACCACCCCAATCCTCTGATGAAAGACCGTATTCAGATAATTTAGCTTTAACTGTCTCAAGGTTAGACTCTGGTTTATCAATTTTGTTCACTGCTACGATGACAGGAACATCTGCTGACTTAGCATGATTTATTGCTTCTATGGTTTGAGGCATAACTCCATCATCAGCTGCAACTACAAGTATAACTATATCAGTTAAGCTAGCGCCCCTTGACCTCATTGATGAAAAAGCTGCATGACCTGGGGTATCTATAAATACTAATTCTTTTTCATTAAAATTGACGCTGTATGCTCCAATAGATTGAGTTATTCCACCAAATTCCTTATCTGCAACTTTTGATTTTCTAATATAATCTAGAAGCGATGTTTTACCGTGATCTACGTGGCCCATGACTGTTATAATTGGAGGCCTAGTTCCTATATCAGAATCTTTTCTTACAATTCCTTCACTAAGCACGGCACTTTCATTGTAACTATCAACCTCAACATCAAAATTAAATTCAGATGCAATTATAGTTGCATCATCGGAATCAATTTCATCTTTGAACGTAAGACTGAGACCAAGCTCGGAAGCTTTCTTTATAACTTCATTTAACTTAACCTTCAACTTGCTAGCCAACAATGTAATCAATATTTTTTCTTGAATCTTAATCTTATTAGTCTTTATTTTTGCTTTCTCACCATCTGCTTCTTCATCAGCTTCTTCACCGTTAAGAGTTGCTGAATCTTTTGTAGGCTTAAGTTTCTTAGGAAAATTATTTGAAACTAGAAATTCTTTTCTTGTTCCAGGCAACTTTGCTTTAACGGCACTCTTTAATGCATCCATAGCATCTTCATCAATAATTTCTTGCTTAGAAATCTTAATTTTTGCTTTCTTCTTTGGTTTTTGTGTATCTGAATCTTTCTTCTTATTCTGGTTAAAGCTAGGTTCAGTTATTGCTGGCTGCTGCTTAGCTTCGACTGAAGTGTTATCTTTTTCTTCTTTTTGTGGCTCATCTGCCACCTTCTCTTTAGCCTCTTCTATTTGCACATCTACAGGTTCAGCATCTTTAGCTTCAACTACGGTAGCTGCTTCTTTAACTTCCAAGGCGAGAGTCTCGTCCTCAACTTTTGGTTTTATAGATGCTTTTTTTCTTCTAATAGTAACTTTCGCGCCAGACCTTTTTACTATATCTCTTTCTGACTTAGTTGAATCAATCTTGCGATTAGAAAATGAACTCTTTATTTTCTCAGCATCTTCCCTAGCGACACTACTAGAAGAGCTTCTAGCAACTATAGAAAGATCTTTACATTTAGATATTATGTCTTTTATATCTACAGAAATTTCCAGGGCTAAATCTTTAATTTTTATTTTTTCCATAAATGCAATACCAAAACTCTACAATATAAAATAATTATATCTAAAGTTTATCTTCAGTCTCCTCTTCTTCAGACTCTTCGTCGACTGAAATATTTCTCAATTTCTCTTGTAATGCTGTTCTTGCAGCATGCTGTATTCTTTCTATATCTTCGTTGTCATTAATTCCTGAAGAATTCTTTAATGATTCCATCTCTCCAAATGCAACATCTTCTAAAGTATGAAAGCCTCCAGCAAAAAGCAAGTTAGCATTAACTTCTGAAACTTTAGGGAGGGTCAAAAGGAGTCTGACAACATTTTGCTGCTCTTCTTTTAATTGTGTATCTGTCTTGATTGTTATTTCCCAGCCCAACAAATCTGAAGCAAGTCTAACGTTTTGTCCTTTTCTACCAATAGTCAGAGAGAACTGATCCTCATCAACGATTACTTCCATAGCTTTGGATCCCTCATCCATTATAACTTTATTGACCCTAGCTGGTGAGAGGGAGTTACATGCGTATCTGGCTATGTCAACAGACCAAGGAACGATATCAATCTTTTCGCCTTTTAATTCTTGAATAATATTCTGAACTCTTGAGCCCCTCATTCCCACACAAGCTCCTACGGGATCTATATCTGAATCATTAGATGATACAGATATTTTAGTCCTACCCCCTGGATCTCTGGCAATCCCCATAATTTGAACTATGCCTTCTCCAATTTCAGGTACCTCTGATTTAAATAAAGACTCTACGAAATCTCTGTGTGATCTAGAAATAACTAATTTTGTTCCTCTCTTATCTTCCTCAATTTTTAACAAAACGGCTCGTAGTCTGTCTTTTGGTTGGAAATACTCTCGTGGGACCTGTTCTTCATAAGGGATGATGGCTTCTGTTCTACCTATGTCAACGATAATACTTCCTCTCGCAATTCTTCTAACGATTCCATTAACTAGCTCGCCTTGTCTACTTTTAAATTCCTCAAAAATAACTTTAGCTTCAGCTTCTTTAAGTTTCTGAATTATTTTCTGTCTAGCATTTTGAATGGCGATTCTTGTGTAACTAGGACTTAATTTAATGCCAATTTCTTCGTCAATTTGAATTTCAGGATCTAATTCTCTTGCTTCATTAAGTGATATCTCCATGTCGTCATCGAATACATCATCTACAACTTTTTTAAATTCGAAAAGCTCTATATCATTGTATTCATTAAACTGGCACTCTAAATCTTTATACGATGGATCAGTCTTTAGCAGCTTATGCGCAGCAGAGACTACAGACTCATTAACGGCCTCTAATATAATTTCTTTATCAATTCCTTTGTCCTTAGATACTGAATCGATAACTCTTGCTAATTCTTCGTTCATTTTATTCCTCTATAAATTTAAATTTGCCTTTAAGATGTTTGAAAAATCAAAAATAAAGCATTTCCCGCTATCATTAATACTAATCTTACTTCCTTCCACTTTTTCAATTTCTCCAACTAATACATCTTTTAAACTTTCCTCTAACTTTTTTGAAAGTTTAACTCTAACTTTCTTCCCCTTGTACCTGACAAAGTCAGATAAGTTCTTCAAAGGTCTCTTTGGCCCTGGTGAAGAAACTTCTAAAATGTAAGAAGAAGGAACAAGTTCGTCAAGAGTTTGTGTAGCATTAATTAAATCATTGAACTTAATGCAATCATCAATAAAGACTCCACCATCTTTATCTATAAATACTACTAATTTTAATTCAGAAGATGTATCTGTTACCTCCACATCCACTAAGCTAAAATTGTTTTTTGAACAAATAGAGTTTAAAAAATCTTTAATCTGTTCAACTGTTCTTTTATCCAAATTTAACCTTTAAATAAAAGAAGCGGGACAAGCCCGCTTCAATAAAACTTAAAAAGATAATAACATTTAGAAAATACTATGCAATCTCTTCTGAATAAACTAGTTCTAATTTCTTCAAAGCCTTAATCTTGTCTCTTATTTTTCCAGCATCTTCGAATTTTAATTGTTCAGCAAAAGCTGCCATTTCTTTCCTTAATTTAGCAATTTCTTGGGGCAATTCATGGGGTGGGATATCGCAGTCTTCCATATAGATATCTTGACTATAATCAATATTATAAATTGAAGAAATATTAGAATTCAGATTCTTTTTGATTGACTTCGGTGTAATTTTATTAATTTTGTTGTATTTTAGCTGAATATTTCTTCTACGGTTTGACTCATTAATAGCTAAACTCATAGAATTTGTAACTTCTTCAGCATACATTATAACTCTACCATTCAAGTTTCTTGCAGCTCTACCAAATGTTTGTATCAGTGATG
>CEWO01199989.1_pt1 | contig 10604 bp, 11 predicted proteins | sample 361561 | NCBI WGS metagenome assembly CEWO01 (sample SAMEA2623627, study PRJEB7988) | marine metagenome | isolation source: saline water (ENVO:00002010), including
GCGAAACATTTTAGATGCATTTTCATCATCATTTAAACCTTTATATGAAACACCCAGACTATTATATATTTCTTTAGACTCTAAACCCATTTCAACTAATTCATTTAGATGCTTTTGGGATTCACTAAATTTATTATGTTTAATTAAGTAATTAGAAAAATTTAGGCGAGGGTATGCCTCATTGGGGAGTAGCTCAATTGTTTTCTGATAATGATATTCTGCTTCAGGATTATTTAGCGAACTAAATAGATTTGCCAGATTATTATGAGCTTCTGATGACTTATCATTAATCTCTAAAGCCTTAGTATAATTTTCTACTGCTTTATCATGATCCTGCATATCGGTATAGATTATTCCAAGAGAATAATAAGACTGAAATAATTTTTTATCCAACTTTAAAGATGTCTTAATTGCATTAATAGCTAATTGAAATTCACCCATAGAGTGTAATAAACTACCATAGTTACTATGAAAAACTGCCTGATTGGGAGCTTTATCAATCGCAATCTCAATATGTTTTTTTGAATTCTCAAAGTCGCCTTCTGCCATAAATATTAGTGATATTAAATGATGTGCATTTGGCTCAGATTCATTTACAGTTAAGATCTTATTATATATAGCTTTAGCCTCTTCAAACCTATTCTGTCTATGAAGATCCATGGCTTCTGCGAAAGCTTGTTTAATCAAAAATTTAGACACTGTTTAACCTTTCCTTTACTTCTTTAATAACTCCTGTCCAATCATCACGAGACTCTTGTCGGAATAACCTCACTGAAGGATACCATGGAGTAGTGTCTTTGTAACTTAAATCCCATGTATGTTTTGGGACAACAGGTAATAAGACCCATGTCGGTATATTCAATGATCCAGCTAAATGAACTACATCACTCTCTATCGATATTAGTAAATCTAAATCTTTAATCACCTCTGATAACTCAACTATATTATCAAAAACGCTCAGATCTATTATGTTATGATCTGTTGTTTCAAAAATTGACTTTGACTGATCTTCAGGGATATTAATCTGTTTATAATTAGAAAGAGAATTGTCAGCCTTCATCATTACTCCTATATTCTTCCCATTACCTATCACTTTATTAGAATTTTTAGCAACAGTTAGATATGGGAATTTCTGAGTATCCATAGCTGGACTCCATTCAAGTATTTTTGGAATTGATATTAGATAAGTATAAAAATCATATTCAGCAGTATCCTCATAATCAATAACATCTAAAATCCATTTTTGTTGTTTAAGAATTTGAATAGCCTCAGTTTGAGACATTACTATTACTTTTGCACCTTCCATAGCAAGTTGTTTTGCGAATCTAATATATTGGAATGTTTCGCCTATAGACTGCTCAGCGATAACCAACAATGTTTTGTTGGATATATCTTGCCCTGTCCATTTTGGTTTAGTCATTTTCATTTCATATACTTGTGCGGGTAACTTGAGCCTCCATTCATACTCATTCCACCCTTCGCTATAATTTCCAGTTAAAAGTAAGCACATACCAAGATTTATATGTGGTTCAATATAGTCCGGATATGTTTCAATACATGATTTATAAAAATTGATAGCTTGATCAAATTTCTTCAGCTCTTCATATATTATTCCTATCATTAACTGGCAGCCAATATGGTCAGGTGTTAAAGATAGACACTTTTTGAAAGAATCTAAGGAATCTTCAAATTTTTGTATTTGTCTATATGATTCTCCAAGATAAAAATGTACTTGAGAAATATCATCCTTTAAAGAAACAACTTTTTTAAAAACTAAAATTGACTCCTTGTAATCTTTTTTTGAGCTTAATGCACAGCCAAGCGATATTAAAGTGCCTATATCTTCAGGATTGACCGATAAAGATTTATTAATATAGGAAATACTTTCATCGTATTTCCCCTCACTCATTCTTATACATCCAAGTATATGATTTGCATCTGAATTATTGTTTTCTGATAATATTTTTAAGCATATACCCTCAGCTTCGTCAAATCTTTTTTGACTGAAGGCATTAATTGCTTTTGTAATTTGTTCTTTATAAAGATCTGTTTTTGACATTATTATTCAGTTAAAACTTAATGATAAAAAAAAGAGGACCGAAGTCCTCTTTATAAATTAACTTTTAATTTTAGGCTTGATAAACAAATGGTCCTGATAAACCTACTCTATCAGCAGTTGTATTCCATGTTCTACCATGATCTGAATATTCCTGTTTACTAGTCATATTCACATCGACTGGAAAGCCTGGATTAATCGCTAGCGGATGATAATTACATTGTGCAACTTTACCATCTCCACTTTCAACACCAGCCATGTCCCAGCCACCGGCTCCACTAACTTCTAAAGTTTGCTTAGTGCCGTCCTTTTTGAAATTTATTGCTGCTCTTTTTACACCAATAACCTCTCCAACTAAACTTGCGATGACACCTAAGTGGCCGCCATGTTTTCCGCCCCATAATTCTTCAATAGCAGTAGCTTGTTCATCTGTTGCATTCTCATCAATGTACAATGCTAACTGAAAGCCACCATCTGTTAAATTAGGACCAGGCGCATGTAACCAAGCTGAGACTTTCAAGCCATCAAGCTTAACATCACCAAGGTTACCCTCAGAAATATCCCATACTAGCATCGCTTCACAAAAACCTTTTGTTGGGCTTTGAAGATACAAACAAGGACACATTAAATCGCAGTTGCAAGACTCGGCATAATCCCCTTTTAGACTCCAACTCATATTTTTCTCCTGTTAATTAACATATTAATCATCACACAATAATTGTGAAAAATCTATCTAATCTCTCATTATATCTTACATAACATTAGTAAATGCTAATAGAACTAGATTAATAAATACTATGAACAAAAGATAAATTTGATAAAGTAATAGGAGGGGGAAATATGAAAAAAAGCTTTTTTGGCAGATACTCACCTGCCTTGACAATTGATCATGGGGAATCGGTAAATACAAAAGATACCAAATGGTACCAGAAAAGCGTACCCTGTAGATCAGCTTGTCCTGCAGATACTGATATACCAGGCTATCTGGAAGCAATTTATAATCATGATTACGACAAAGCCTATAAAATAAATCTAGAAGATAATGTTTTCCCTGGCATTCTTGGTAGAGTATGCTCACGACCATGCGAGGATGCTTGCAGACATAGCGATGATTCTAATGGAGATCCAGTATCAATATGTTTTTCTAAAAGGTCTTCGGAAACATTTAATCTCAATAAAAAGTTTAAACTGAAAAACTATAGTAAAAAAACTAATAAAAAAATATTAGTGATTGGTGCGGGTGTAGCAGGTCTAACTGCAGCAAGAGAGCTAGCAAGGTGTGGTCATGATGTTGAGATATTTGAAAGACATAGCTCACCTGGCGGAATGCTCAATCAAGGTATTCCCATATTTAGATTGCCCAGAGATATTATTGATAAAGAAATTAATCAAGTTATCAAACATGGAATAAAAATACACTGCAACAAAGATATTAAATCTTATAAAGAAGTTGAAGAATTATCAAAAAAATATCATGCAGTTGTTTTAGCACTTGGTACATTAAAACCAAATAAAATAAACAAAGGATTTTCAAAATCTAATGATGTTGAGGATGGATTAGATTTTTTACTTAGAGTTAATGAGTATAAAAATAAATATGTTGGTAAAAATGTTGTTGTAATTGGTGGTGGATATACAAGCATGGATTGCGCTAGAACTGCACTCAGACTTGGTGCTAAATCAGTTAAAACTTTTTATAGGCGAACAACAGATGATTTGGTCATCTTACCTGGTGAGCTGGATGAACTTATAAACGAACATGGGAAAATGATCTTTAATGCTCAGCCTCTCAACATTATTCAAAAAAATAATAAGTTAATTGGATTAGAGTTAATTAAAACCAAATTGGTTAAACGTAATGGAGTATATCAATTAAGAGATATAAAAGGATCATCGTTTAAAGTTAAAACGGATCATATTATTCTTGCGATTGGGCAAAAGCAACATCTATTACTTACAAAAAATCAAAGGAAAAATATTTTCTCGGTTGGAGACTTTGCAACTGGAGCGACTACACTAATTAATGCAATTGCTCATGCAAAAGATATGGTAAAAGAAATAGATAAGTTCTTAATGAAAAGAGATCTGTTTAGCTCTGATATAAAAGTTACAAATATAAAGACAACTGGAAGAGATCTAAAATTGAACTATATCCCGATAAATGAAATGCCAACAGTCAACCTGAATCAAAGAACTTTTAGTCGTGAAGTTGAAAAAGGATATCATAAAAATGTATCTCAGAAAGAAGCTTCGAGATGCTATCTATGTCATTATAAATTTGAAATAAACAATGATCTTTGTGTGTTATGTGATGAGTGCCTGCTAGCTAAACCAATTAAAGATTGTATCGTTGAAGTCAGTGACGTCCATGAACTCAAAGATGGTGATATTTCTTATGAAAGAATAAGTCCTAAAAAAAGTATTGGGCTGTATCATGGAAAATTATTAATAGATCATAAGAAATGTGTGCGTTGTGGTGAATGTGAAAAAGTATGTCCAACCAATGCAATAACAATCCAAAAAGTTGAAAAACAAAATTATGCTAAAGTCTAAGATTAAAAAATATAAGGTCACCTGCCCTCATGATTGTCCGGATACCTGCTCTCTAGAGGTAACAGTTGATACTAAGACTAAAAAAGCAATTAAGCTAATTGGTGATAAGACTCATCCTATAACCAAAGGCTTTCTTTGTAATAAAGTAAATCACTACCTTGACCTTGTCTATAATAAGAATCGTGTGCTATATCCTTATGTACGAGTAGGACCAAAAGGGCAAAAAGGTAAGCTCAAAAAAGTTTCTTGGGATTTTGCACTTAAAACAATTACCAAAAAACTAAAAGCTATTGAAAAAGAATATGGTGCGGAAGCTATTCAACCATATAGCTATTCTGGAACCTTGGGAATGCTAGGCTATTGGGGAATGTCTGAACGATTTTGGAATAAGATGGGGGCTGCAAGATTAGGGAGAACCATCTGTATAGCTGCTGCCTCTACAGCTGGGATCTATACATATGGTGCAGCATGTGGGCCAGCAATTGATGAAGTCCCAAATAACGATTTGATAATACTATGGGGTACCAATATTGTTTCAACACATGTTCATATGGTGCCATTTGTTGAAGAAGCAAAAAAAAGAGGCGCGAAAATAATTTGTATTGATCCACGAGAAACTAGAACAGCAGCTTTAAGTGATTGGCATATTCAACCCAAACCTGGTACTGATGCAGCTTTAGCCTTAGGGATGATGAATGAGATAGTCAAAAATAGAAAACATGATTTAGCTTTTTTAAAAAAACATACGACTGGGTATAGGGAATTCCTAGATAAAATATTACCAAAGTATACCCTAGATAAAGTTTCAAGAATTACTGGTGTAAAAAAGTCAGACATTAAACAATTAGCTTTTGAATATGGTTCAACCAAGAAAACTTATATACGCCCTAACTATGGATTAAACCGTCATCGTAATGGTGGCATGATGGTAAGATCAATTATGTTGCTTCCTGCGATAACAGGTGCTTGGAAAAATAAAAGCTCTGGATGTTTTGTAGGGTCGATTGAGGAAATGTGGAATGTAGATTTAGGAAAGTTACAAAGACCCGATCTTCTGGGTAATAAAAATCCAAGATCAATAAACATGATACAAATAGGAAATGCCTTAAATGATAAAAAATTAGATCCTCCAATCAAATCATTATTCGTTTGGAATTCAGATATAGCTAATTGTGCTCCAGATAGCATCAGTGTTCGCAAAGGTTTAAAGCGAAAAGATTTATTTACAGTAGTGCATGAAACTTTTTGGACAGATAGTTGCGATTATGCAGATATTGTTTTACCAGCAGATACTCAACTAGAACATATGGATCTCCATGCGCCCTATGGACACTATTACTTTAGTTTAACGCAGCCTGCCATTAAACCGTTGGGCGAGAGTAAGTCTAATCAAGATTTATTTAGAGATCTTGCAAAATATATGGGCTATAAAGACAAATGTTTTAAAGAAAGTGATGAAAGCATGATTAAAAATATGATTGACCCAAAACATAATCCTCTGTTTAAAGGCGTTACTTTTGAAAAACTTAAAAAGAATGGATGGGTTAAGGGTGATGTTGAAAATAAAAAAAGAGATTATATAAAAAAAGGCTGGCCAACTAAAGATGGCAAGATTCAAATCTACTCTAAGGATACCGAGAAGATTGGTTTAGGGGCCTATCCAGAACATATTGAAGAATTTACTGATAAAACTTTAAGAAAAAAATATCCGATTCAGATTTTAAGTCCGGCAACCCATCAATTTATTGGTAACTCTTTTGTGCCAGTTGAAAGATTAAGAAAAATGGCATCTCGTCCAACCATTGAAATGAGTAGCAAGGATGCAAGTAAAAGAAAAATAAAAGATGGCGACCTATGTAAAATCTACAATGATGTAGGCGAGACCTATGCTCATGCTGTAATTATAGATTCAATGCTTGAAGGCGTTGCTTCAACCCAAAAACAATATAAAGGTTCTCTAATTAAAAATGGTGTAAATGCGAATGCTTTGAATACTCAAGAAGTTACAGACATGGGTGACGGCCCGATTTTCTACACTGTACTTGCACAAATTAAAAAAGCTTAATCTAATGAAACTCATGAATAGAGACAAATTATCTAGATCACCTAAAAAATCTGTTCCTGCATCAATTAAGTATAATAATGACGATATGACAAACGGTATACAGACATTTGAAAATGGTGACATTTATACAGGTGATTTTTTAGATGGTAAAAAGCATGGCCATGGAGTGTTAAAAACTCAAAGCAATAGAACCTATGATGGTAGCTGGGAGAATGACCTACCTCATGGCTTTGGTGTTAACACTTTTCCTAATGGTAAAATATATAAGGGAGAGTATAAGAAAGGGAAACCATTTGGCGACGGTCAATGGGTCTATAGTGATGGAAGTACCTATACTGGTAAATGGATCAATGGAGAGTTTATTAATCCTGATAATAAGCAGGACACATTTCAGTTCAGAATTGCGACTTTTTTAATCAATATCTTGGTCATAGGTTTTATGTTATCTGTGATAGGGTTTTGGTTACTGAAGTTTTTTAGAGTTATATGAATAATGAATGTATATTTAAAACGCCTCTAGCTCATATGTTATTAAATGAGAAGGACGGGGAAATAATACATGCATCTTTTACAAGAAAAAGACTAATAAAAACATCTAATCCCACCCTGCTTCATGCTCAAAAAGAAATAATCGAATATTTTAAAGGCGTTAGAAAAAGATTTACAATTAAAATTAACCCAAACGGAACAGTTTATCAAAAAAAAGTTTGGCGAGAACTTTTACAGATTAAATATGGACATACAAAATATTATTCTGATATCGCAAAACTTTTGAAAAGTTCTCCGAGAGCAGTTGGTAATGCTTGTGGAAGCAACAAATGTCTTATACTGATTCCATGTCATCGGGTAATTTCCAAAAATATCAAAAATGGTGGCTTTTCCTCATTTGGAGGTATTGTTCACAAAGATACACTCTTGATGAATGAGATTTAATAAGACGAAAAATTATTATTCAGATATTAGTAAAAGGTTTCATTAAGGCTTGAATAAGTTCATCTTGATTTACATATACAAAGTAGATATACAAAAATACGGATAGAACTCCAATAATTTTTTTGTTCATAACTTTATCTAATCTACTGAACACACAGAGACATTGACCAAAGGTGTATGCAAAATAACCTATGGCTCCAAAAAATATAAATCCGACTACACCTAATAAGAACATATATATACCGTAACTATTTTTCTATTCTAAAACAACCGTTATCTCTCTATCCGTAACACATTCATCATCTGCACCAAATATATTCATTAGAGATCCCATAGGAGTGACTGTATCAACAGCACGATCAAAAAGATATCCTAATCCAGAATTTATGATGAAATCCTCCCCAGACGTGCCCTGATTTTCCTGTATCAGACCGTAATGTCCGGAGAGATCTCCAGATTTACAAACTATGTTTATTGATGAGCACTCTGTTAAGAATACAACCTTATTCGGAGCTAAAATATCTAGTTTTGAAGATGATGAGTAAAGATTGCATACAGCATCAATTGGATTTAAGTCTTTGTCTAATGTAATTAAATTAATGTTAATTGGTATTTCTTTAGGCTTTAAAGTAGCGCAAGATGATAAAAATATGACGGGAATAATTAGTAGAAAAGAATAACGCAATTTAGGTGACCCTATCAATTATATGAAAAATTAATTGATTAAAAATATTATTTTTAGCATCAAACAATGTCTGAAGGTCTGATGATGAATTTGCTAAGTCATAGCAATATGACTTCACTCCACTTATAGACTTATATTTCATAATATTTCCTTTATTCCTTTTCAAGTCTTTTTGCGCAGATTTGCCCAAAATCCTTTTTTTACCCGTATAGTCAAGTAAATCATCAGTCGCTTGAAAAATTAGACCAAAATTTTTGCCATACGTTCTAAGTTCTTTCATTTTTTTTGTACTTGTATTATCTGATAGTATCAATGGTGCTACCATACAAAATTCAAAAAGCTTAGAAGTTTTTAATTCATGCATCATTATAATTTCTTTTTCAGTGACAGATTTCTTTTCATACAATAAATCAAATGACTGTCCACCAGCCAACCCGGTATGCCCTGATATTTTTGCTAAATTATGAATGATATTTGATCTTACAGATGCACTTGGATGTGTTTTAGTATCTGATAATAATTGAAATGCCAAAGTCAAAAGACTATTGCCTGCAAGAATAGCTGTGGCCTCATCAAATTTTTTATGAGTTGTAGGTTTACCTCTTCTCATATTATCATTATCCATCCCTGGAAGATCATCGTGAATCAAGGAGTACGCATGAACAAACTCTGTTGCTAAAGCAAGCCTCATATATTGAGATTTTTTTATTTTTAAATGCTTCGATAATATTATTATTAGAAATGGCCTGATTCTTTTTCCACCATTGAGAACTCCATATTTCATGGCACGCCATAACTGAGTCTTATATTTATAAGAGCTTAGATACTTTTTAGCATAAAGATCAAATTCTGCTGTTACTGATTTTAACTTTTGAGATAACTTCATACGATATTAGAGAACTTGTTAATATAAGATATAGATTTTAACATATTAAACTGCTATTTTTTATAAATTGATACCTAAGATGATGTAAGCTTACTATATTACATAGGGCATAGTTATGAATATAATTTTAAATAATGATGAGCAGATAGTTCTTGAAAATATATCTGTATCTGAACTACTAGATAATTTTGAAATAGATCTTGAGTATATGGCGGTTGAGGTAAATCAAACCATAGTTCCTAAATCAAAATATGAGAGTTTTAGATTAAAAGAAAATGATAAAGTAGAAATTATTAGTGCAGTAGGGGGTGGATGATTTGTCCAAACTAGTAATTGATGGGAAATCATATAACTCTAGACTCCTAGTAGGTACTGGTAAGTATAAAGATCTTTCAGAAACTAAAGAAGCTATAGCTGTTAGTGGAGCTGAAATAGTAACAGTGGCTATTAGGCGAATGAACATAGGTCAGGATAAAAAATCACCTAATCTTTTAGAATATATAGATCCTAATGACTATACGATTTTACCAAATACAGCTGGATGCTATAACGCAAAAGATGCTGTGAGGACATGTCAGATTGCAGCTGAAATATTAAATGGGGAAAAACTTGTTAAGCTTGAAGTTTTAGGTGACGAAAAAACACTTTACCCTAATGTAACAGAGACTTTAAAAGCTGCTGAAGAACTCATGAAAGATGATTTTAAGATAATGGTCTATACTACGGACGATCATCTAGTGGCAAAAGAATTGGAAAATATTGGATGTATATCTGTAATGCCATTAGCATCACCTATAGGGAGTGGTCTAGGGATACAAAATGAATATAATATTCTTACGATTGTTGAAAACGCAAATGTGCCCATTATTGTAGATGCGGGTGTTGGTACAGCTTCAGATGCCTCTAAAGTCATGGAACTAGGTTGTGATGGAGTTTTAATGAATACAGCTATTGCCTGTGCGAAAAACCCATTGCTTATGGCTGAAGCAATGAAAAAAGCTGTTGAATCTGGGTACGATGCTTTTAGAGCAGGAAGAATTCCAAAAAAATTGCATGCACTTGCCTCCTCTCCAAAAGATGGAAATATTTGTGACTAGTATGAATCTAATAAAGCCTAAATATTACAATAGTCATAGGTCTCGACAATCATCTAAAAAAGTTTTTGAAAATGATTGTGCCGGAAATGCCAACATTCAGAAAACATTATCAAATGGGAAAAAAAATATACTTGAGATAGGGTTTGGGACAGGAAATTCAATTAAAGATCTATATCAAAGAAATAAACAGAACTATTTTTGTATCGAATCTTATGAACTAGGTGTTAATAATATTTATAAGTTTATCAACAAAAATAATATAGAAAATATACATGTATACCAAGGTAATGCGATTGAAATAATAGAAGATAATTTTATTGACAGTGTTA
>CEWO01376924.1_pt1 | contig 10572 bp, 4 predicted proteins | sample 361561 | NCBI WGS metagenome assembly CEWO01 (sample SAMEA2623627, study PRJEB7988) | marine metagenome | isolation source: saline water (ENVO:00002010), including
TAGTAACTTCATTAAAACCAAATCTACCACCAGATGGATATGAGAATATAGATGTTTCCATCATTTTCACTTGATAACCTTTGCCTGGACACATATCTCCAATTGAGTTTAGTCCAAACATTGGCCAGTAAACAGAACCATTTTCATCTTTTAAAATAGTTAGGTTTTCAACCACAGGTGACATCATATCAGCAGCATTGTTACAGTCCAGGTGTAAATAGCCCATTATACCCCATCCCTCTGTTAGTTCAAGAGAATAATCGTATGGTACTAAGTCTCCTTCTAGAACTAAAATGTCATCAGCTAGCATTTTTGCCTGGTAACCTTTTCCTTCTGTTAATTCTCCAATTGAGTTTAGTCCAAACATTGGCCAGTAAACAGAACCAGATTCATCTTTCACGATTGTTAAATTATCAACAATACCTTCGAATACTGATGCCATATTAGCATCACTAGGATCGATATATGTTGACCATATTCCCCAACCAGTAGATAGTTCTATTTCTTGAATATATGTGGATACAAAGTTAATTGCAGTTATTCCAGATAGTCCATTACATGAATAACTATCAGATCCAAAGCTAAATGTTGCATTACCAACTACATTACCTTCTTCTGTAGAGATTATCCATGTGATAATTTCACCAGCTTCAAAACCATATTCTTCACCAGCTTCAGCACCCCATGCAGCAATTGATGTAGTTTCACCTGATGTCCATAAAACAGAACCACAAATATTACCATCTGAGTCAGTTACTCCAATCCATGCTTCAGTCATAGCTTCTCCTTCGAGAGATATTGATGCATCACCAGGAATAAGAATTGTCATATTACAATCAGTTGTTGTAGTCTCACCCCACGGACCATATTCACATGAATTATCATCAGTATTAGCATCTTCATTAAAGTTAGAAGCTGCAGAATCAGTACATCCATATACTGCATATGAGCAAGATCCATCTTCATTTGTCGCAGAAGCATTGTAATTAGCTGCTGTTGGGTCAGTACATCCATCAATTTCATCTATATTACATACTCCATCAGAGTCATCATCATAACAAACACCATCACAATCATAGTATTCATCAGAGTATGAACAAGATCCATCATCATCAGTTGCTGAAGAGTTATAATTACAAGCTTCAGAGTCTGTACAGCCTGGTACAGAACAAGATCCTATCTCACCAACAAATGGAGCACCCTCTCCAGGAACACCTTCAAGAATTGTTTCACCATCTGCACTTATAGACCAACCAATATTGTATTGTTGGATTCCTCCTCCAGCACTAACATCTATACATCCAGTTAAGTCAGCACAGAATACAACTTCTTCTTGGTATAGGTTTCCTAGTGAAAATTCATTGTCACCAATTGTAATAGAGCTTCCATACCAACCAGAGACAACACCATTTGTGTACATATTAACAACCATTGATGATTGTCCAATATCAGAACAAGAAGAAACACAACCACCATCATCTGTATTTGCTACTGGATTATAATTCCATGCTGTTTCATCAGTACAACCATATATAGGATCTATACATGAACCATCATCTTCAGTAGCATCTTCATTATAATTGACTGCATTTTCATCAGTACAACCAGGAATACATATTTCAACCTCACCAGCACATAAGCTAAAGTTATCGATTGAATAAGAGTCGTTAGTAGCACCATAGAAGTTGACTCCTCCTAATGCACCTGACCAATCCCATGTATCTACGCAATTGCCATTAATTTGTAATGATGCTAGACCATTATCTAAATCAATTAATACAGCTACAGCGACTGTTCCAAATTCATATGACCATGTTTCATATGACTGTGTTGTGTAACCAGTACCATCGTCATTAAAATAAACTTCAAATTCCCATTGCCAATTACTAGGATCACCAGAGTTACCCATATTAAAGTATCCTGATCCACCTTCAGAGATTCCCATATCAAAAGAAACTGTGTATGAGCCTTCTTCTAAGACAGGTGTAGTAGTAACTATGTCATCACCAGTATTAACGATGATTTCACCACCACTAACAAATACATCTCCGGTACTGTCTCCAGTCCAAGTATCAAAAAGATCAGTTGTTGACACAGAAGTTCCATCTGATAAGCTATCAAAATCTTCAGTAACACAATAGTTGTCACAATCTTCAGCATACCAACAAGATCCATCATCTAGGTTAGCATCAGCAAAATAATTACATGCAGTTTCATCAGTACATCCTAGCGTAGGACATCCATTTCCTAATGACTCAGGATTTATAGAACTCCAGTAATCAATATCACTTCCATCATTCCAGTTAAATTCATCATCACCAATGGTTAATGATGCTGAACCTTGACCACCACCAGCAGCACTAGATAAAGAAACAGTGTAACAACCATTTTCTAAATCAAAGCAACCTTGTCCCATAAAATTATTACCACCCGATACTATTGTGTTTCCATCGTAATCCGTTACAACAAATGCAAAGTCTGTACCACTACCATTGTTTACCGTGACATCTATTGCTGTATCATCACATATAAATGGACAGTAACCATATTCAACTGATCCAGAATTTCCAGCAAAAAGAGTAATATCATTACTTTCACCAGCCTGTGTAGTAATTGTAATAGTATTTCCATTCCAACCATCTCCCCATGCATCTCCCATGTTGATAGTATAACATGCACTTAAGTCTAAACATGTCCATGTATCAACAAGACCTGGGTTATCAAAATCATATCCACCGCCAGCTGCATAATCTACATCACCAGCTGTAAATAAAATATTACCATCAGCATCTTCTATATTCCACGCAACTTCATATGAATAGAAACCTTGTGTAGAAGAAATAATTACTGATTCCCATCCTTCTTGATCACAGTTGTAATAACATGTTCCATCATCATTTGTAGCACCACTGTCATAATTTGCTGCCTCAGAGTCAGTACATCCAAAGAATACACCACAATCTGCTGGGTCAACACCAGCTACAAATACAGATGTTCCTTCATAACCTTCTTCTAATTCAAACGACATATCTCCAATTGTTAGAATATTTCCATTCCAGCCGTCTCCATATGTATCACTCATATTAACATCATAACAACCAGGAGCTAAACAAATTCCTGTGTTTGTAGGTGCTCCACCTGTTGCAGCTAACGACCCATCATTAGCAATAAGTTGCCAAGAAACTTCATATTGGTATGTTCCTCCATCGCAATTAACTAAGTATACATCTAGTCCTTCATCACAAGAATACTCACATGTTGCATCTTCGTAATTTGCACCAGAATCATAATTATCTGCATTAGGATCAGTACATCCATAATATAAACATGGATCAGAACTATCTGCAGGAGAAGCTTCATTTACATCTGCGTCAGGGTTATAATTATCAGCAGTTGGATCAGTACATCCATAAATAGGGCAACCTCCACCAATAACTTCATAGTGATAAGCATACCAAAAACTAAATCCAGTCCATCCGTATTCATTATCACCAATTTGAAGAGTAGCGCCTGTATTACCCATGCCGTCAGAACTTGCTAGGTTTACATCGTAGCAGTCATCAGGATCTAGACATAGAACTCCTTCAAAGTCATTACCGCCACTAACAACAACATCGCCAGCGCTGTTTGTAATAGAGAATCCAAAGTCACTTCCACCGTTATTAACAGATACGGCTATTTCTTCAAAATTACATTCATAAACACAATTATAAGTGTCATTTCCACTTGATCCAGCATATAAGCTCATTTCCACGCCACCAATATTTAAGATGTTTCCATTCCACCCATCACCATATGAATCTTGCATTTGAACAGAGTAACACATGTCTTCCATTAAGCAGATTTCATTAGAATATGGAGCACCACCAGTAGCTACAACATTGCCACCTTCATCATATATTTGCCAAGAGACTTCGCCTTGCCATGTTCCACCATCACATGTTATAGCAGTACTAACTTGTCCTGCATCTTCATCACAAGTGTAATTACAAGATCCATCATTTTCGTCTGCGATAGGATCATAATTATCAGCGTTTGGATCAGTACATCCAGGGATTGGATTTTCTACACAAGTACAGTCAAAACCATAACCTTCCATTGCTTCAACGGTGTAGTCGTAAGTGTTGTAAACCCATACATACCAGTAACATGAATAAAGTTCTTCAGTATCTAGCCATGTTTCACAATCATATTCACATGAACCATCGTCCATATTTGCTTCAGGGTTGTAGTTTTCTGCGCCATCATCCATGCAGCCTTCAGTCACACAACTCTCATCATTAATTCCAAAGGCACCAGATCCTCCAGTTCCTGAAGCTTCAAATTCTAAATCAATACCGTCTACAGTATTTAATCCTATAATTGTCAGTTCGTTACCATTCCATCCGTCACCAAATGAATCTGTCATTATAACCGAGTAACACCCTTCAGATAAGCAAACACCTTCATTTAGATAAGGAGCCCCGCCACTTAGAACGATAAAACCATTAGCATCATAGATAGTCCAACCAACTTCACCTTGCCATGTTCCACCATCACATTCTACTGTAACTGGCATTCCACCATCGTCACATGAATATGTACAAGATCCGTCTTCGATATTATTTGCTTCGTTATAGTTGTCAGCGTCTGGATCCATACATCCAAAGTAAATTCCACAAGCAGTAGGATCTCCCGTTGCAATTGTCGCAGTTCCTTCATTTGCATTTGGATAAGATCCTTCCGGACCAGTGAATGTCCAAGTGTAGCCACTTCCAGATTCTATTGTCATAACATTATCATCCCATCCATCACCAAATGAGTCAGTCATATTTAAAGTGTAACAGCCAATTGGAAGACAAGTAACATCAGAATAAGGAGCACCACCAGATACTAATATGTCACCATTAGAATCTACGATTTCCCATCCAATTTCACCTTGGAAGAAACTCAGTCCTCCATCGATATTTATTTCAACAGATTCGTAAGAAACTCCATTTTCATCTGTAAAGAATGAACAATCATATTCACATGACCCATCATCTACAATTGCAGTTTCACTGTAATTAGTTGCTGCATCATCCATACAACCAAAATAAGGCTCACAGCCATTACCAACTTCAAATAAACCAGAACCCTCAGATCCTGATTCAATTGTAAATTCTAAATCCTCACCAATCTCTAAATCATTACCATTCCAACCATCTCCATATGTATCTGTCATAATTACTTGGTAACATCCAGGAGCTAAACAAAGACCAGCTTCACTAAAATCATCACTATCAAATGGAGCGCCGCCTGATAAAATTTCAAAACCATCTATAGTTTGAATTGTCCAACCTACTTCAGCTTGCCAGCTTCCACCTCCACATGTGATTGTAAATGATTCAAAAGAATCCTCATCTAAAACACCATCTCCATTAGTATCTCCACAAACATAATAACAAGGCTCAGCTCCATCATCGTCAGTGTTAGCTTCAGCATTGTAGTTAGATGCCCATGGATCCATACAGCCAAATATTGCTGGAATTTCAAAAACTAATGTATAGTAATTGTTCTCGTAATTTTCTTCACCAAACTCAGGGTTTACTCCCAAAGGTTGATTAGCTCCACCATTTAACCAGATAGTAATACTATGGTTTCCTGGACCTAATACTGTAGGTGATGTAAACTCAGATAAGTCGTAAGAAAATTCATAGTTTGTTCCTAGGAAGTATCCATTACTTGTAACATAGTCTTCAACAATTGGAGAATATCCAGTCAGTTCTTCAGGTGAGTCAGATAATTCAGCAAATCCATCGATTAGTATCCATGTTGTTCCTGCTGTCTCAATCCCATCTGAGTCAACAGTTGTTTCTGTTCCAGCATTTGTTACGCCAAAGTTCAAAATACCTGTTTCCTGATCAAATTCAACACTATTTGATGTGAATTTAACATCAGAAAAACCAAATGTGTCAGCATCACTACAAGCAGCACCACTAGTTGAATCAAAATCTTGTGATCCACTTAATGCAAATACTGATATTTCAGCATTTTGAATCTCCCATGCAATGTCTAAAGATCCTGGATCAACTACTAAATTATAGCATCCATCGAGTAAATCATCAGGAGCACAAAAGTTTACTACGTAACCTAATTCTCCAACGAAATCCCCATTTAGAGGACAATCTAAACAATCATCGTGGTTAACTTGACCATCTGGCATATTTTCTCCTGGTAAATAATTAGGATTAAAATCTGGATTAACAGTTTCTCCATCTGCTAAAAATTCATCAGGATTAATTAATCCACAACAATCCTCAGTTGGGAGAGGAGGTAATTCATACATAACTTCATATGTTGGAGCGAAGTAAAATACTGTGTCGCCAACATCGTATAAATAAGAATTGTCCCAGATGTTTGTGACAGTCATGGCAGCACCATCCCATCCATCTTCACCGCTAAGGTTCATGAATGTACCAACAAGCATTAATGTGTTGTCAGGATTTCCACAACCCCAATATGCACATTCTCCCGGTGTATTAGCACCTGGCTCGTAATTATCAGCAGCGATATTAGGGAATGGAGACCAGTCTTGTAACCCATCATCCATGCAGCCAACAACATCATACGCGTCACAACCTGCATATCCAGGATTGTCTAAACACCAATCTTCAGGTGTTTGACATGCTTGGCAAGCAAGACACTCTGGTGTTAATGCACTGCAGCATACATCATTATAAAGACAAGATCCGTCTTCAATATTTGCTACAGGGTCAAAATTACATGCTGTTTCATCCATACAACCATAGTATTCTCCCTGAGGTGTTACTGTTATGGTTGCTACCATTCCTTGAGCAGCATGTGATCCGATAGAACAATCATATGTATATACACCTTCTTCCCAAAACGTATAAGAACCTATTTCAACAGGTGAGTCTGGTCCTGCAGAGTATACGGCTCCCAAATAAAAGTCTTCAGGATTGTCAAAAGAAACATCTGTAATAGAGTTGGTTATACCATTTACATCATGAAGTCCACCAACATTAATCCATGTTATTGTTGATCCCGCTTCTATAGTTAAGTCACTTGGTGTATAGTAAAAAGCACCAGCTTCTACTGTATATTCACCTGGTTGTGCCCATGAAAATTGAAGGGCAAATATTGAGGCCATAATAGCCAATAAAAAATTTAATTTTTTCATAATTTAAAATTTGGTTTAGGGGTAAGTTTTATCCTTTATACAACTAATTTAAATGCAGTATTATTAAGCACTTATATCATAAGTTATTACTTAAAGATAATGAAATCAATTAAAAATTGCAAAAAAAGAGTGTGATGAAATTATTTATAATGCAATAAAAAGAGATAAAAATTATAACTTTTTACCATTTTTATAAGCACTTTCTTCTAATAAAAAACCATCTTCATCAAAGGTTTTAGACGGTCCATTTAATTCACCATTTTGATATGTATAAGTTATATTTTTTTTGCCAGTATCATAATACCAAATAACTTCACCGTCTTTCACACCATTTTTGAAAGAACCAGTTTCTAGTAACTTTCCCGTTTTATAGTACTTTTCATAAGTCCCATTTAGGATGCCATCGCTGTATGACGACTTAGTATCTATTTTACCTGTACCATGAACAGTAATTTGAATGCCGTCTAATTGATCATTTTTATAGTTTTCTTGAGCTAATAATTTTCCTTTGTTATCAAAGTACATAAAATATCCATCTTTTTTTCCGTTTGAAAAATTACCAATTGTAGTAATTATATTATCATTATTTTGGTTCACGTATTGACCATCTAAGATTTCATTGGCTTGATTAGAGGGTTTATTGTTACAACTAATTGTAGTAATTAATAGAATTCCTAAAGTAAAATATATGTGTTTCATCTGCATAAGATTTTTTAATATATCGAATTTAAAAAAAATACTATTATTAATCTACTATGTGGTAAATATACTTGTCATTGTCGTCAATATTGTCATCATCTTCGCCCCAGTCATATTCTTTTTTCTGTGGACCTTTTTTTAACAATACAATAGATAGCATTAGCCCTGTGATTGCTCCACTTAAGTGACCTTCCCATGAAACTCCTTTTTTCACAGTTTCAGGAAAAATACCCCAAACCATACTGCCGTATAGAAAAGTAATCAATAATGAAAATGCCAATAATTGAGTATTTCTTCTAAGGATGCCACTAAAAAACATAAATGATGCTAATCCATAAATCACACCACTTGCCCCAATATGAAAAACTTCTCTGCCTATAAACCATAGCAAGCACCCACTTAAAATATGTATGATAATATATATAATGTAAGCGAGTCTGTCATAGAAATGAATCATAGCAGATAATAAAAAAAATAAAGGAATTACGTTGTTAAATAAATGCTTCACTGAGCCATGAATAAATGGTGAAAATAATATGCCTTTAAGTCCGGAGATATTTTTAGGTTCTACACCTAGATGGGCCCAATTGGATCCAGTTTTTAATTCTAACATCTTGATACCTGCAATAATTATTAAAAGGAATGTTGGAAATATAAAAGTGTTGGAAGATATTTTTTTATTTTCTATATCATAATTACTCATTCTTCAAAAATACGTATTTTTATCTCTCATTATGGCATTGAATAACAGTAATAAATATTGGAATCTTATATCAACAATACTAATAACATTTTTAGTGTTTTTTTTATTTGGCTTATTTCAAACACTTGTTTTATTTTTATGTGCGACCATTCAAGATGTTGAGGTTACGGCGAGTCTTGCATATATGAATTTAGGCATTATTTCTTCTTCATCATCTATTGTAGGCCTTTTAAGTGTTTATGTTTTTATTAAAATAAAAACACATAGTATTAAAGATTATTTGAATTTATATTTACCTAAAGTTAATACTGTAATATCATTTGTATTACTTGCAATCTGTTTTATGATTGCAATGGAATACATGTCAAATATTTATCCTGAATTTTTTTATTCAGATTTTGTGATTGAAAGTTATAGGCAATCTAAAAATTTACCCCTTTTTTATTTAGGAGTCGTTTTATTGGGCCCTATATTTGAAGAGGTTCTATTTAGAGGATTTCTTTTTAAAGGCCTAGAGAGTTCTAATTTTGGCCCACATGGTGCAGTATTTATTTCAGCCATCTTATTTTCAATCGTGCATATACAATACGGAGTTTATATCTTATTATTTATGATGTTTCCAATAGCACTTTTATTGGGTTACGCTAGATTGAAATCAGGAAGTTTGATTTTACCTATATTAATTCACATAATTAACAACTTAGCTACATGTATTATTACTCACCTTGAAGTTTACTAGCCTTTTTAGACCCTTGGTATAATTCATACTCTAGCAACTTACATTCAAGAGCTCCATTAAATAATTTTATTTTTTTTGAAGGTTTTAGTCCAATTTTTTTTATTTCATCAAAATCGCTACTTATAATCCAGGCAGATGTGTTAGTGTATTGTTGTTTTAATGTGTCTCCAATTTCTTTGTAATAATCTTTTTTAAATTCAATTCTCTTTCCGTAGGGAGGGTTCATTATAACAATGGATTTTTCATCGCCAGTAGATTTAAAAAAATCTTGTCCATGAATTTTAATAGTATTATTTAGTTTCATATTGTGAACATGATTCCTGGCTACTGATATGGCGGATGCAGAAATATCAAATCCTTTTATTGACCCGTTAAAATCTCTTTCTTTTTCTTGAATACTTTTTTTAATATTTTCAAAAGATTTTGTATTAAAGTCGTTCCATTTTTGGAAACTAAAATTTTTTCTAAAGATGTTAGGAGCTCTATTAACTGCTATTAAGCCAGCTTCTATTAATAGCGTCCCTGACCCACACATTGGATCTATTAGGGTTGTGTTTAAATCCCAATTGCTTAATAGTATAATACCTGCTGCTAACACTTCATTCATTGGAGCAGAAAATGACTTAGATCGGTAGCCTCTTTTATGAAGAGATTGACCGGAGCTATTTAATGATACCTCGCATTTATAGTTGGAAATATGTACGTGTATATTTATATCCGGGTTTTTTAAATCCACAGACGGACGTTTGTTATATCTTTTTCTAAATTGATCAACAATAGCATCTTTTGTGACTAGAGAAACATAATTGCTATGTGTAAAATATTTTGAATTTACAGTTGAGGAAATGCTAAATGTTTTATCATAGTTTAGTATTTTATCCCACTTGACTTTACTAATACTCCTATATAATTCGGTTTCTTTTTTTGCATTAAAAGATGTAGTATGTTTTAAAATCTTTAGCGCAGTGCGGAGTTGGATATTGGCTTTATATAACAAAGTATTTGTGCCATAAAAATGCACACATCTATTTCCTTTTTGAACATTTTCAGCACCTAGTTCGATTAATTCTTTTTTTAGAACATCTTCTAGGCCATACATAGTGGTAGCCACCATATTATATTTGATATCCACTGTAGTGTTATTTTATTTTATATAAAGATATCATTTATTAAAATAGAAAAGGGAATGATATCATTCCCTTTTCAGTAATCACTAAATTATTTAATTATTTATTAAGCATAAAGGCTTATCCATTTATTAAAGTCAAT
>CEWO01200342.1_pt1 | contig 10486 bp, 14 predicted proteins | sample 361561 | NCBI WGS metagenome assembly CEWO01 (sample SAMEA2623627, study PRJEB7988) | marine metagenome | isolation source: saline water (ENVO:00002010), including
AAAAGTTTTAAAAATTGAAAATATAGATGGTGGTGAAATACGACGAGTCCCTCCCTTTTTTAAAGATACTCCTTCTCTCAATTCTGGTGGAATGCACATCTTCTTAAACACAGGGAAACAGTCAGTTGTTATTGATTACTCAAATCCATCAGGCATGGAAATTGTTAGCAAAATAGTTAATGATGTTGATTTAGTCATTATTGAAGAACAGCCAGATACCGCTTTACAAATTATTGAACAACTTAAAACTACTAATCCAAGTACGAGTACGTTAGCTATATCTCCTCATGGCTTGAAAGGTCCATATGCTAATCGACAAGAATCAGATTTATCAATTTTTGCACAAAGCACTCGCCTTTCACGGCAACGCCCTTCAATGGATAAAAATAGCTTAGCGCCAGTTGGATATGCGCCGCATACTACTGCAATGCAGGTTGGTTTAACTGCAGGTGCAATTGCATCAGCAATTTTGTGGAAAAACAACAGTCAACCTTTTGCTTATCATGCAGAAGTTTCAGCTGTTGAAGCACTTGCAAGTAATGTTGACACACCATTTGTTGCATGGGCATTAACAGATGGAGTAATGAACTATGCACCAGCATCAGGTAGAGCAGCCTATCCTACTGGTGTATATGAGTGTAGTGATGGACATGTACAATTTACAGGCGCTGATTCTCCATTTTTTGAAAGATGCTGTATAGCTATTGGTCGTCCTGAGTGGGCAGAGGATGAAAGATTTTTAGATCTGGATCAAAAGCCTGATCACCGTGAGGAATTTCTTGCACATATTATTCCTTGGCTAAAATCAAGAACGAAACTAGAAGTTTTCAAAATAATGCAAGAAGCAAAAGTGCTTTGTACTCCAGTGTTTACAGTTGAAGAAGCAATAAATGATCCACAAGCTATTGCTAGAAAATCATTTACAACATTTCATCAGGACGGCATCGGAGAGGTTATATCTCCTGCGTATCCCTTTAAGGAATATATGAGTGATGAAGAATGGAATTTAACATCTGCTCCAAAATTTGGTGAGCATACTCAAAAAGTTTTAGAACAATTAGGATATTCGACTATAGAACAACAAGCATTATTTAGAATTGGGACAATTAAATAAATAGGAGATTGTAATGTCTTATGATTTATTAAATGGCATACGAATAATTGAACTTGCAGAAGTGTGGGCGGGGCCCACTGCATGCAGTTTTATGGGTGATTTAGGAGCTGATGTGATTAAAATAGAATCCTTCCCACGTAATTCTCCTACAAGACCTTTATTTTCTAGTGATTGGCGAGTTTCTCCAGCTGGCACTGGTCCTCCCTATGAACGTGCATGGGCACATTTACAAGCTAATAGAAATAAAAGGAATATTGCTTTAGATCTGAAAACAACAGAAGGAGTTGATATTTTTAATCGCTTGACTCAAACAGCAGATATTGTCATAGAGAGTTTTTCGGCAGGGACTATTGATAAATTAGGCATAGGTTGGGAAGAGATAAAAAAAATTAACGATCAAGTTTCCTTGATTTCTATACCTGGTTGGGGCGTAGAGGGCATTTATAAAGGTTATGTTTCATTTGGAACTGGCTTTGATTGCGTAACGGGCCACGCTATAATGCGTGGTCATCCAGGTAGAAAAGAAGAAGAAATATTAGGTTCTACTCATTCTGATGCTACTGTAGCACAGGCTCTTGTTTTTGCTGTAGTTTCCGCTATGCAGTCAAGGAATAAGAATAAAAAAGGCATTTATATTGATTTTTCTCAAGTTCAACAACTAACAACGCAATTAGTTTCTTTATATTCTGAATGGGCGCTTAATAAAAGAGAGCTTCCTAGAATGGGCAATGAGAATCAATTTGTTGTGCCTCATTCAAGCTTCCCTGTAGCTGGAGAATACCAGTGGGTTGTTATTGTTGCTCAAAATGACGAGCAATGGAATGGTTTGTGTAAAGCATTGAAAAAGGAAGAATGGGCTCAGTTTGGTCATAAATGGGCAACAATTTCAGGTCGGTTAGCTGATAGAGAAAAAGTTCATGAAGCAATTGCAAGCATTACTGAATCAATGAATTCGAATGAACTATGTTCATTATTACAGTCTGAAGGCGTGATAGCATCATCAGTAGCAGAGCCAGCTGAACTACTTGCTAGTGAGCAGCTTGGATTTCGTAAGTGGTTTCAATCTCTTGACAACCAATTTCTTGGGACTAGAATTTATCCAGGATTGTCTTGGTCAATTAACAATGTTGAAAACTTACCAAATAAACCTTATGGCACTCTAGGCGAGGACAATTATAATCTTTTAGGTGAGCTTGGTTTTACCCGAAAAGAAATAAAGAATTTTGAAAAGAAGTTGGTTATTGGCAATAAGTATGAAGTAAAAGGTTAAAAAAGTTAGGAAAATATATGAATGTTCAAATCAATAGTTCACATTATGCAGTAGCAGTACAGGATTTAGAAGCTGCAATAGCATCTTATTCACAAATACTTGGGTTAGAAATCACTGAGCGTGGTGAAAATCCATGGGGAAATTTTTCCTGGGCACAAATGGGCTATGCAGGCGAACAAGCTATTCAGTTGATTCAGCCAAACAGTGATGATACTCATGTGCGCAGAACGATGGATGGCAGGATCAATGCAAACAATCAATATGGTGAAGGCTATTATATATCTGTATGGCAATCTGACGATCCAATGATTGCTGCAAAAAATATTGAAGCACAAGGTGGTCGCGTTATTGATAGAGGAGATGGATCTGGAGTCCATTGGATTCATCACTCAGCTGCTCATGGATTGTTTATGGAAGTTGTTCCAACAAAAGATGATTTTCCTGGAAAAAAAATATTAGAGTTATCTCATTTATTTTTGTTGGTAAATGATCTTGATAGTGCGATAGATGATTTTTCAAATCGATTTGATTGGAAAGTAATAGAAAATTATAAAATGGACAAAATAACAGAAAATAATTCAGTTATGATTGGGAATGATCAATCTCAATTAAATCTTATTGATACCAGTCAAACAAACTCAGAGATACAATATTTTATAGAGCAAAATGCTTTGAAAAATAATCAAGGATTTTTTGGGGCATGTTGGCGAGCAGATAATATCAATGAATTTGAAGAGCATCTTGCAAAAAATAAAATAGAATATCATAAAATAGGCAGCAACCTAAATATTTCATCTGAATTACTGCATGGGATCAATACATTCGTAATGGGATAAACTAAGGCGTTATACCAGTTCGGCTTGTTATCGTTTTTATGATATCAGGAATATTTTCGAATTCGTTATCTATTGTGAAAAAAATTTCATCACTTTCGACTAATTTATACCTTTTTTGTCCGAGATATTCAATGGTTTCTATGCTTTGCAAATTCTCTAGAGTGATTTTCTTTAGAATTTTACCTAAATGCAATGCAATAAGTTCTTTATCAGTAAAATAAATACTCGTAGCAGTTGATCTCCATGTCAACCACACAACAGGAAGCATAATAACCATAACAACTAAAAGAAAAATACCAAAGCCTTTTGCTCCACTGTTGTTAAATATCAGACCATATATTAAGGAAACTGCACCAAGTAATAATGGCAAAACAAAAGAGGCATTTTGCCACCAATAACTATCATTGATAAAGACATCCTTGATATTGTTTTGCTTGCTTATGTATTGCTCATCTACATCACGTAAACTCATGAATGTAACCTTTTAATCATTGGTATTATAATTTTAACTATCTTTTTTATTAAACTGTACTGAAATGGAGGAATAAATGGATTTTGTATTAAATCTTGAATATAAACCGACTGCTGCCACAGTTATAATTTTCTTATTACTGATTATTGCTTTGTTGCAAATTTTATATATTCGCATTCTAACAAAGCGAATGCATAGGTTAAATTTTCAAAAAAGAAGCCAAAGTTCTAAATATGGGAAAATGACTGAGCAATTTTTACCTTTTCTTGAAATGTTTCCTTGGGACCCAACAAACTTTCGATTCTTAGGTTCGCCAATAGATGGTGTCCAGTTTGAGGATGATAAGGTACTTTTTCTTGAATTTAAATCAAGCAGTAGCATCCTATCAAGTAAACAAAAGAATATAAAAAAACTTGTGGATGAAAATAAAATTTTTTTTGAGGAAATAAGAATTGATCTTTAGCTGGTGTTGATTTGATCAATGAGATCAAGGACTTGCGTTTCAATAAGCTGCGCTATTTTATCATATTCTTTATCATCCAATAATTTAGGATCAGGAATTTCCCACTCAATTCTATTGCTTGCTGCAATTTGGGGACATTGTTCTCCGCATCCCATACTAATAATATAATCGAAATCTATTTCAGCAATTATGGAAGTAAATGTTTTAGGATAAAATTTTATATTATCAAAATTTAATTGATTAATAATTTTTTGTGCGCGTATATTTATTTTATCTATTGGCTTTGAGCCTGCACTGTATGATTTTATATTTGGCGCATGCTTTTTCATATATGCTTCTGCAAGTTGGCTTCGGTTTGCATTTTCTATACATACGAAAAGAATATTTGTCATATTGCTGACTTTACTTTAATTGACTTCGTTAGGCAATGACAGCAAAAGAACTTTTCCATGCTCATTACTGATCTGTAATTGAACATCAAAATCTATTTTTTTATCGTCAATTATTGTATTGATATGCAGGCTAGTATTTTCGCTATCTTTGATTTCTAAAAAAGTATCAGTTAAAAGAGATGTTAGATGTTCGTCTATTATTTCGTTTGAGTCAGCATTAATGCACGTATCAAATAATCCAAAAGTTATAAATGTTGGCAACTGCATGCCTGCATTATAAATTAATTTGTAAGCAGCAGAATCAGCAAGATTTATATATAGACCATCTTGTAAACATTCATCGAAGGAGTAATCGTTATTATTTTTCATAAAAATATTATGTCATAAAAGAAAACAATAGCAATTATTGAGGTGATTTTTAATCTAAATGAAGTAGGTTTATCCCTAATACGGCAATTATTAATAACAGCATATTAGCGAATAACACAGTTGCAATCACCTGCCATGCAGTTTGCTTAATATCATTTAATTCAATCTTGAATCCTATAGCAGCTAGTGCCACAACAAACAGAAGCGAGCTGGTATTTTGAGTGTATTCCAGGAATACAATTGGTAGATCTATTGTATTAGCAAGCAATACCGCAGTAATAAACCCAATAATAAACCAAGGGACAAAAAAACTTGCATTGAATTGATTAGTTGGCATACATGCTGCTTGTCTACGTTTTATAAAACTGATTAATAATATTAAAGGTCCTAAAAAAAGTATTCTGATAAGTTTGACTTGGGTAGCTATAATCCCAGATAGATTACTGATTGCAAATGATGCAGCAATAACTTGTGGGACAGCATACACTGAGATGCCGACAATAAGGCCATATTGATAGAGTGATAAAGATGTAATTGGGAATACTAATGGCAATAAGACAACTTGTACAGCTCCACAAATTGCACTAAAGCCAATTGCTATGCCAATTTCTGAAGGCGTAGCTTTAATTATAGGGGCGATGGCTACTATTGCTGAATTGCCGCAGATAGAACTTCCTGTTGCTAGCAATACTGCCAAATTTGAACTCAACTTAAGTATTTTGTTTGCAAAAATAATAATAAATATAAGACTGCATAATGTCGCTACTAAAATTAGCATGAATACAATCATGCTATTGCTAGTGAGATAAGCAAAATCCATATTGAAACCCAACAGTACAATTCCTAATTCCAGGATATATTTAGAGCAAAAATTAACACCACTTGTAAGATTATGTAATGGAAAAAATTGCTTAATTAACAATCCTATAATCATGGCGATAATTAGTTGATCGAAAATGTTCTCTAAAAAAAAATCTTGTAACACGCTTTGTACAGTCATCGCAATGATTGCTATGACTGCGCACAGGATGAGTCCTTTTAAAAAATTTATATCAAAAAGAATGTTCATTTTTCCTTACGCATATTCTTTAAATAAATCACCATGGCTCCAAATGCTTGTATAAATTTTTTATTTTGTTTTATCTATGATATATTTTTCTAAAGTAATGACTTGCAAAATAGTAAAAAGAAACGTCAAGATTAGAACGCCAAAAACTTTAAAGTTGACCCAGACATCGGTAGATTGTGTGCGCCAAATCAGTTCATTGAGGACTGCTAGAAAAAATGAAAAATATGCCCATCTTTGCGCACATATGTACCATCCTGTATCATTTAATGACATAGCATTACTTAAAAAATATTGCAGAATATTTTTCTTGATTCGTAAGCTGATTAGTAAAATAATACCTGTAACTATGTATAGAATAGTAGGTTTGATTTTAAAAAAAGCGTCATTATCAAAATAGATAGTTAATAGCCCAAAGAAGGTTATTAGGAACGCGCTAGCAAGCGGCAAAATAGGTATTTTCTTTTCAATCATAAAAGAGAACGGCAAAGCAATAATCGTTGCGACAATAAATGGCGGAATAGCACTTTGTAATCCGCTATTTAAATAAAAAATAAAAAAAATAGCCAATGGACCCATCTCTGTTGTTGATTTGATTAGCTGCTTCATTGACGCTAGCCACTTTCTCTAACATGCGTAGTTATGTATTATATGTAGAGAATTACTGTTTGCAAAGATTAAATGTATATATAAGGATGGTTTTATGACAAAAGCAATTATTAAAACAGACAAAGGTGATATTAATATTGATTTTTTTGATGATGATGCACCAAATACAGTCAAAAATTTTGTTGATTTAATAACAAAAAAATTTTATGACGGATTAACCTTTCATCGGGTTATTCCTAATTTTGTTATTCAAGGGGGATGCCCAACTGGAGATGGTACTGGCGGGCCAGGATATCAAATTGATTGTGAAATTAATGATAATCTTCATGTAGCTGGTACATTATCAATGGCACATGCTGGCAAAGATACAGGTGGTAGTCAATTCTTCATTTGTCATTCACCTCAACCACATTTGGACGGAGTTCATACTGTTTTTGGTATTACAGAGGATATGGACGTCGTGAATGCGATAGATGCGGGTGATAAAATGATTACTGTTGAGATAGTTGAATAAATCAATAGGAGGGTTCGCCAATGCCATCATTTGATGTAGTTTCTAGAGTTGACTTGCAGGAAGTCGACAATGCTGTGAATGGTGCGCGTCGTGAGCTGGCAACACGGTATGATTTTAAAGGAAGCAATTGCTCAATTGAACAACAAGATCAACAGATTACAATAGTTGCTGATGATGAATTTAAAATGAAACAAGTACAGGATTTACTATTTTCTTATTGTGCAAAACGTAAAGTTAATACTGGTTCATTGGATGCTGGCAGTATAGAAAAAGCATCAGGTGACTCAGTTCGGCAAATCTTTACGATCAAGCAAGGCATTGAGAAAGAACTTGCACAGAAAATTGTTAAAACTATCAAGGCATCAAAATTAAAAGTACAAGCATCTATTCAAGGTGAAGAAGTTCGTATAACTGGTAAAAAACGAGATGATCTGCAGCAAGTAATACAGCTCATCAAAAATGACAATATTCAATTGCCGTTACAGTATATTAATTTTAGAGATTAGCTAACTGTATTTGATAAGGTGCCTATTTCAGGCACTTCAACTTCTAATATGTCTCCAGCTTTAATAGCCTGTGTTGTTCCAGGTGTACCTGTAAAAATTAAATCACCGGGATGTAAGGTAATGAATTGCGATATAAATGAAATCGATTTTTCTATTGAATGGATCAGATGGGACGTATTTGATTCTTGTATAATTTTGTTATTAATTCTACCAATAATATTAATATTATTTGGGTCTAATCCAGTAGTAATATATGGTCCAATTGGGGCAAAAGTATCTGCAGATTTTGCACGCCACCATTGGTTGTCATTTTTTTGCCAGTCACGTGCTGAAATATCATTGCCGCACGTATAGCCAAAAATATGATCTGTGACTTGCTCTGCTGTAATCTTGCTCGCTTGCTTGCCTATAACGACAACAACTTCTGCTTCAGCATCAATTCTACCAACATTTTGTGGCAATATCACATCATCTTTATGACCAATAATTGATGACGGGGTTTTAAAAAATGGTTCTGGAATGGGGAATGCTTCCATGTTATGACCCTTTGCATGGCTTTCATAATTGACTGCCAATGCAATGATCTTAGAAGGTATGACTGGAGGTAAAATTGTTGCTTGTTCGAGTGAACATGTTTCTTTTGTAGGAGTAATTGCTGTAAAAATATCATCTTGGATGAATGTAAAATGCTCATTGTCAACAATTGCATAGTGCGTTTGTTCTTCGAATGCAATGCGAGCAATTTTCATGTTGCAACTCCTAGTATGCATTAGTGTATCAAATCTTTACCATTCTATTCATTTTATGAAAAAAAATTTATAAATCATAGCAATATTAATATTATTCATATTAGAATATATGTTCTAATATGAAAGTGTTGGTATTACTGTAAAATGTGCATGGTTATCAATCATAATAATTATCTTGCTGGGTATGTATTGTCAAAGATATCAGCTGGCTTTCCTTCACCAGCTGATGATTTCATACAGAGTCAAATTAATTTGAATGATCTTTTAGTGGAAAAGCCCGAGTCAACTTATTTAGTTCGTGTGACAGGGAACTCAATGATTGATGATCATATATGCGATGGAGATATCTTGGTTGTTGATCGATCTTTAAGTAGCACAAATAATCAAATTGTTGTTGCTATTGTTGATGGCGAATTTCTTGTGAAGCGACTTTTACACAAAAATAATAAGTATTTTTTAGCACCGTCGAATAAGCACTATCATTCTATTGAAATTACTACAGAAATGAATTGTATAATTTGGGGAGTCGTGACTTATGTTATCCATGCAACAAAATAATAGTCGTTTTGCACTTATTGATTGTAATAACTTTTATGTATCTTGCGAGCGAGCTTTTAATCCTAAGCTTAATCACAGGCCAGTTGTTGTATTGTCTAATAATGATGGTTGTATTATTTCTCGATCAAATGAAATCAAGAGACTGGGCGTACCAATGGGTGCACCTGTTTTTAAATGGCAACGCCTGTTAGACATGCACCATACTGTAACGTTTTCTTCTAACTTTGCATTATATGGAGATATTTCTAATCGTATTATGAGTTTAATCAATCGTGAATGCAGCGACATGGAAGTATATTCTATTGATGAAGCATTTGTGCAGCTTGACAATAATGCAACTTTTAATGCAGGTAGACTGCAAGCGTCAATTTTGCAATCTACAAGCATCCCTGTTTCTATTGGTATTGGTCAGACAAAAACACTTGCTAAAATAGCTAATTACATTGCTAAAAAATACCCTAAACATTATGGCATTTTTGATATTAGTTCTGTCTCCAACATCGATGAAGTGCTTATGTCGATATCGATTAATGACGTGTGGGGTATTGGTAAGAGTACAAGTAAGTTATTAAATTGTTACGGTGTTACAAATAGCATGCAATTACGAGATTTATCTGATGTATGGGTGCGTAATAATTTGAATATTAATTGCTTGCGAACTATATATGAGCTTCGTGGTATCAGTTGTTTACCGCTAGAAGCTAGCACGCCACAAAAGAAAAGTATTGCTACCACTCGGTCTTTTGGTATCCCTATTAAAAAACTGTCTACACTAGAAGAATCGATTTCAACATATGCTGTTCGAGCTACTGAAAAATTACGCCAACAGCACTCTCTTGCTTCTGGTTTGATAGTATTTTTGCGCACAAATCAATTTGCTGATGGAAAACAATATCATAATACGAAAAGCTATATTTTTGATGAACCGACAGATTACACGCCTATTGTGATTCAAACTGCTGTGTCATGCATCCGTTATTTATATAAGCAAGAATACGAATATAAAAAAGCTGGTGTCATATTGTTTGGTATTACGAAAAATGATCATAGGCAGGCTAATATGTTTTTAAAAACAGATCATCAACACCAACAACGTATTAGTACTACTATCGATAAAATTAATCGTAAGCTCGGCAAGGATGCTATTTTCTTTGGTAAAATGGGAATGAAGCGCGATTGGCGCATTTTTAATAATCGAATGTCTAAATTTTATACTACAAGCACTTATGATTTATTGCGTGTGCAAGCATAAATGGCTTATTGCATCTTTTTTTTAGCAGATGACCGATTATAAAAATATAATGGCAAAAATACAATCATGAATAAAAACACTCCTAATGCCCATCCATAAGAGTTCATTTTATATTTACGTGCATCGCCTTCTACCCAAATTGCAACAGCGAGCGCAATCAATGAGCCAATTAGTAGTTCCATACCTGTATTCAATATAATTTTTATTCTGTATGCAACCAAGTAGCTATCTTTTTTGTTTATAATAACAACACGAGAGTTGGAAAGAATATGCTTCTTGAAGATATCACGGTTGTTGATTTGTATCCAAACTTAGC
>CEWO01028817.1_pt1 | contig 10483 bp, 8 predicted proteins | sample 361561 | NCBI WGS metagenome assembly CEWO01 (sample SAMEA2623627, study PRJEB7988) | marine metagenome | isolation source: saline water (ENVO:00002010), including
AACTCAAGCCATCCTAAATCATTTCTTTTTACTAAAACTCCACCTGAAATAAAAAAAAGTTGTCTTTTTTCATCGCTACGAGATTTGATTACTTTTAATTCCAATAAAGTGATTTTAAAAAATGAAAATTTAACATATTTTCCATCAAAGTTCGCATTTACTAAACTTGCAAATGTTTTTGTTAGCCAAATAGGATATATTCTAGAAACAAACTTTACTGTTCTTTTGCTAGGATTAGCAATTCTTTGAACACTTCTAACTGTATTTTTTTCTGTGTTTTCTCTAACAAACTCAGGATTTTCAGGGATTTTATCTTTTGTATTTAATGCTTTTTCTACACTGTCTTCAACTGAGATATAATTAATATCTAAATCAATTTTATTTTCTGGGTTTAATGTCATTTTATGCTTTAAACTTTCAATAAGTGGAGAGACTAAAAACTTACTGGTTCCAGTAATCAAGCTAACCCATAATTTCGAAAGACCTACTGTAATAAATGATAATGAAAAGATTAATCTTTTTTTATTCATTTTTTTTGCAGTAATTTTTAAAAGATCCATGTATCTAATAATCTGATCTCCTCCAATTTCTAATGGTTTGTTAAATGTTTTTTTATTTCCAATACACCACTTAATAATCTGTAAAGCATTTAATATATCTATAGGCTGATTTAATGATTTTGTCCATTCGGGACAAGCCATTAAAGGTAAATTTTCTACTAATTTTTGTACTATTCTAAATGAAGATCCATTAGGACCTATTATTATTCCAGCTCTAATTGAAGTTAATGGGGTTAATCCAGACCCTAATGTTTTTTCAACTTCATATCTAGACCTTAAATGTTTAGACATAGTATACTCATCTTTTGGTAGGATTCCTCCAACATATATGATTTGTTCTAATTTACAATCTTGAGCAGCTCGAGAAAAATTATCAGCTAATAAAATATCTGTATCTTCAAAACTACCTTGGTTCATTCTTGTTGAAGGTTGCATTGAATGTACAAGGTAAATACCAATATCTACATTTTCTAAAGCTTTAGTTGTACTAGAAATAGAATACAGATCAACTTGTTTCCAATGTATATTGCTTTTCTCTGGGTATCTAAGTTTATTTCTACTTAAAGCAATTATATTAAATTCATTTTTATATTTATCAATAAACCATTTACCAATAAATCCTGTTGCTCCAGCTATTGCTACTGTTTTTTTCAAATTATTGTTTTCATGAAATTAAAAAATATAAATGCATTTATTAAAAAGTAAAATAAGGAAGGTAATGATTTTAAAACACCATCTTTAACCATGATTCTTAAAATAAAACCTAAAAGCATTAAAATACTTAATCCAAAAGAAGATAAGAGTGTAAAAATTGGTAAGAAAAATCCAATTATCAATCCAGTTCCACCTGTCAATTGGGCTATTCCAACAATCACCCTAAATTGAGAAATATTCCATCTTTTAAATTCATTTTTCATTTCAAACGAAAGGAATGAAAGCAGCCCATAAAATAAAAAAGAAAGGGATGAAAATATTTCAATCCATTCAATGTATGTAAAATTCATTGTGTCTTTTTAATAATTGTAATTTATTATATTTATTATGTGAAGATACTTTATAATATTTCAATTTTAATTTTTATAATTTTTTTCATTCAAAATTAATTATCAGAATTACATAATTTTTAAAATATATGTTATTGATTTGAACTAATCAACCTTTTTTATGCCTAAATAAAATCTTAATACTTAATCTTAATTAATTAATTTAATATCATGAAAAAAACAACAAGAAGATCATTCCTTAAATCCTCCTCAGCTTTATCATCTGGGTTATTGATTTTGCCTAGTCTATATGGTTTTTCAGCAAATAACAGATTGAATATTGCTGTAATAGGAGTTGGAGGTAGAGGGAGAGCAAACTGGAGTAATGTTCCAAAAGAAAATATAGTAGCTATGTGTGATGTAGATGATAATAGAGCTTCAGATGGGTATAAAATGTTTCCCAAAGTAAGAAAGTTTAGAGATTTTAGATTAATGTTTGATCAAATGCATAAAGAAATAGATGCTGTTATTATCAGCACACCAGATCACACGCATTTTGCAGCTACAATGGCTGCAATGGAATTAGGAAAACATGTTTATGTTGAAAAACCTCTTGCTCATAATATTTGGGAATTAAGAACATTGAAAAGAGCAGCGAAGTATTATGGTATTGTTTCTCAAATGGGAAATCAAGGTCATACCACAGATGGGATAAGATCTATTAAAGAATGGTATGATGCTGGAGTTTTAGGAGAGGTGAAAGAAGTTCATGCATGGATAGGTACATTTAATTTTAGACCAGGACATTATTGGACTAAGCCTGAGAGTTTTCCTCCTCCAAAACACCCTGTTCCTGATTATTTAGATTGGGATTTATGGTTAGGACCTGCTAAGTACAGAGATTTTAATAGTGCATATGCTCCCAAATCATGGAGAGGATTTTATGATTTTGGAAATGGACAATTAGGAGATTGGGCATGTCACACATTAGATGGTCCTTTTTGGTCCCTAGATCTTGGTATGCCTAAAAGTGTTAAAGTTGATGTAACTAACCCTATGACAAAACATAATTTTGTTTCTGAAAAATCTGTTGTTACGTATAATTTTGAAGAAAATAATAAAAGACCTTCTGTCAAATTAAAGTGGTATGAAGGTGGTTTGAAACCGGATCTTTATAAAGATTTAGGTATTGATAAGATGAAAAATTTTGATAGACAAGGAATGATAATGGTTGGTGATAAAAATACATTAATCACAGGTGGAAGACCAAATAGTCCTCGTTTGATAATGTCTGATTCCGAATGGAAAGATTTTAAAAAAAATGCTCCTGAAAAAGTTATTCCTAGAATTAAAGATGAAACTCCAGTACAGGAATGGGTAGATGCTATTAAAAATGACACATTACCTTTATCTAATTTTGAATATGGGGCAAGTCTTACTGAAATGGCAGTACTGGGTTGTTTAGCTCAAAGGTTTAATGCTGATTTAGATTACGATGCGGAAAAAATGAAGATTACTAATAGACCCGACGTTGATGCTTTTATAAAACCGCCAGTTAGAAAAGGTTGGTCTTATGGTGACAATTTTTGAACTATTTAACCACATACATTATACTTTTAATCAATAAATTAGATATAAATTATTTAATAAATGGAAACAAACTTTGATGCAATTGTAATTGGAACAGGAGTTAGTGGTGGATGGGCTGCTAAAGAACTTTGTGAAAGTGGATTAAAAACTCTCGTTTTAGAAAGAGGTCGAATGCTAAAACACGTAGAAGATTACACTACCGCTAATTTAGACAACTGGGATTTACCCTTAGGAGATGTTATTACAAACAAGATTAAAGAAAGACAACCAAAACAAAGTAGAACTGGATACGTTAATAGAGAAACCACTAAACATTTGTTTGTTGATGACATAGATCATCCTTACAATGAAGACAAACCTTTTGATTGGATTAGAGGATACCACGTGGGAGGAAGATCTTTAACTTGGGGAAGACAAAGCCACCGTTTAACAAAATTTGATTTTGAGGGAAATGCTAAAGAAGGTATAGCAGTGGATTGGCCCGTAAGGTATAATGATTTAGCACCATGGTATGATTACGTGGAAGATTATATTGGTGTAACAGGTGAAAATTTAGGATTACCACAATTTCCAAGTGGCAAACTATTAAAACCTATGGAAATGAACTGTGTTGAAAAAGTATTAAAAGATTCAGTAACTAGTACATATGATAATCGTTATGTTACAATGGCTAGAATAGCTCATATTACTGAGGGAACTAAACCCGGATTAGGAAGAGTAAGTTGTCAGTATAGAAATCGTTGTAGAAGAGGATGTCCATATGGAGCCTACTTCAGCAGTAATTCTTCTACACTTCCTGCAGCTGAAGCTACTGGTAACATGACTTTAAGACCTCATTCATTAGTTTATGAAATTTCATATGATGAAAGCACAAAAAAAGCAACTGGAGTAAAAGTTATAGATTCAGAAACTAATTTAACATATGAATTTAAAGCTAAAGTTATTTTTGTTTGTGCCTCAACAGTAGGATCCACTTCAATATTATTACAATCAAAATCTAATAGATTTCCCAATGGAATGGGTAATGATTCAGAGGAACTTGGTCATAATTTAATGGACCATCATTTTAAAGTTGGTGCACGAGCCAAATGTGAGGATTTTAATGATAAATATTACACGGGAAGACGGCCTGGTGGAATTAACATACCTAAATTTAGAAATATTGGAGGGTCTACCAACAGAAAAGATTTTTTAAGAGGGTATGGATATCAAGGTGGTGCTTCTAGGGGAAATTATAATGACATAATCGCAGAACTATCTTATGGAAAAGATTTAAAAGAAGCTGTTTTGTCACCTGGTGGATGGAATGTAGGATTAACGGGCTTTGGAGAAATTTTACCATATCATGATAATAAGATGTATTTGAATTACGAGAAAAAAGATAAATGGGGACTTCCTACAGTAACTTTTGATGCTCACATAAGAGAAAATGAGTTAAACATGAGGAAAGACATGAAAAATCAAGCTGTTGAAATGCTTGAAAATGCTGGATTTAAAGATGTTAAGAGTACTGAATCAAAATACGACTTAGGGTTAGGAATTCATGAAATGGGTACAGCTAGAATGGGTCGTGACCCTAAAACATCTATCCTAAATAAATTTAATCAAATTCATTCTGTAAAAAATGTTTTTGTTACAGATGGCTCTGCTATGACATCAGCTGGCAATGTTAATCCATCATTAACATATATGGCCTTAACCGCTAGAGCAGCTAAGCATGCTGTGAGTGAATTAAATAAAAAAAATATTTAAAATATGAATAGAAGGAAAGCATTAAAAAACTTAGGATTAAGTTTAGGAACAATAACATTGTCTCCTGCAGTATTGAGTTTGCTTCAAAGTTGTAAAAGTGATTTGGATTGGAACCCTGTTTTTTTTAGTTCAGACCATGTAAATATTGTTGCTGAACTTTCTGATTTAATAATTCCATCTGGTGATAACATTCCTGGTTCAAAAGAATTGAATTTAGTTAAATTTATTGATCTTTATATTCACAATATATCTAATAAAAAAGATCAGGATTTACTAAAAAAATCTACAAATGCATTTTTGAGAAATTGTTTAACAAAATCAACTAAAAATAATTTTGAAAAATTGGATCGAAATGATTTAGAGTCTAGTCTAAAATATTTCTTCAAAACTAAAGCCGATGATCATAGTAATTGGAGACAAGCTTATAACAAGAATAAAGACCAAAACATTGAAAACGATACTTACTTAACTGAAGCTTTTTCATTTAATTTTTTAAATACTATTCGTCAATTAACCATTACCGCATTTAAAGGAAATGAGTATATAGGTGAAAATGTTTTAGCATATGCTCCAATCCCTGGTCAACAAAAAGGATGTGTTGATTTAGAGGAAGCAACTGGAGGAAGAGCATGGTCACTTTAAAGAAAGTCAAATCATTTTCTTGTATCTTTAAGGAACATAATTTTCAATAAAACTTTAATAGTAAATAATTAAGTGAAAAATTTTTTGTTTTATTTTCTTCTTTTTTTAATTTCTGTAAATTATTCGCAAGAAAAAGAAGATCTTTTTAGTCTTATTTCTAATGAGGACAAGAAAATAGAATTACTTCCTGAAAGAATGATTTTTACTCAAAGTTTGCTTTGGGGTAAAAAGGGTTTGTTGAGAAAAACAGGAATTTCAGAGTTAAATCTAGAGAATAGACAAAAAGAATTAAGATTAAGAAAGTCAATGCTTACTGCTCATCAGGCTATAGGATATTTAACGTTGGCTTCAATGATAGCTCAAGGTATAATTGGAGGGAAGTTGTATAATGGAGATGAAAGTTTGAGAAGTACTCATAATACTATGGGTAAGGTTGTGAATATTGGTTATTTTACTGGAGCTGGTCTTTCATTATTTTCACCTCCTCCACTAATAAATAAAAAGAAATCAAAGGGATTTGATTCAATAAAAGCACATAAAATATTAGCTACTGTTCATTTTTCTGCAATGGTAGCCACCAATCACTATAAATACAGAGACAAAAAAATTCATAAAGCAGCTGCTTACACGGCTTTTGCTAGCTACGCAACAGCTGTTATTGTTCTAAAATTTTAATATGAAAAATCCTATTTTAATATTTCTTTTTTTAATATCACCACTAATTAATTGTTTTTCCCAAGACACTGTTCAATGGATGTTAAACTCTGAAAAATCCTTAATTGAATATAAAGCTAAGCATATACTTCATCAGTGGACAGGAACTAATAAAAGTGTAAAAGGAGTGTTTTTTTTAAACAATAATGAGAGCAAAATTGCCATAGCAGCAAATATTGCTGATTTTGATACTGGAATTAGCAATAGAGATTCAAATACCATTAGAGTTTTAGATGCTTTAAATTACCCTCAAGTGAAATTTTATTCTGATCAAATTGTTATTTCAGAAAAAAGTATATCCTTTGATGGGGAACTAGATTTCCATGGTATTAAAATAAATAAGAAAGTCGAATCTTCCTTTGTTAAAGATGGAGAATCAATAATTATTGAGGGGGTGTTCTCAGTTGTTTTGACGGATTTTGAAATAAAACTACCTTCATTAATGCTTAAAAAAATGGAAGATTTTGCGGATATTTCTTACAAGCTTGTTTTTAATAATTTATAAATGAAAAAATTTTTATTATTTTTTTTGTTAAGTCTAAACTTAAATGCTCAAGCTCCAAATATTGTATATATTTTAGTAGATGACTTAGGTTATGGTGATTTAAGTTCGTACGGAGCTTCAGACATAAATACACCTGCAATAGATAAATTAGCAAAAGAAGGAAAACTTTTTACACGTGCTTATGCCAATAGTACCGTATGTTCACCAAGTAGAGCTGCAATTTTATCTGGGAATTATCCAGATAGGGTAGGTGTCCCTGGGGTTATCAGACAGTTTAAAGATAATGATTGGGGAAATTTAGTTAATGATTTTATATCTCTTCCTCAGGCATTGAAAACAAGTGGTTACAAGACAGCATTAATTGGAAAATGGCACTTAGGCTTGGAATCACCTGATATTCCAAATGAAAGAGGTTTTGATTATTTCAAAGGTTTTTTAGGTGATATGATGGATGATTATAATAATCACTTGAGAGGAGGTGTAAACTGGATGAGAGAAAACTTGTTAGAAATAAGTCCCAAAGGTCATGCCACTGATTTATTTACCCAATGGTCCATTGATTATATTGAAAAGAATAAAAGTTCAAAAAACCCCTTCTTTCTATTTTTAAATTACAACGCGCCTCATTCCCCCATTCAGCCTCCAGAAAAATGGTTAAGTTCCGTAATTAAAAGAGAGAGAAATTCTAGTGAGGGTCGCCAAAAATTAATTGCTTTTATTGAACATCTAGATGATTCAGTTGATAAAGTAATTAACTCATTAGAAAATAATAATTTATTAGATAATACAATAATAATATTCACCTCAGATAATGGTGGGGCCTTACATTATTCAGCCTCCAATAAACCATTTAATGGAGGGAAAGGGAATATGTTGGAAGGTGGAATTAGAATTCCTTGTATTGTTAAGTGGAGTAATGTGATTAAACCGGGTGTGGTTAATGATCCTATTATGTTAATGGATTTTTATCCAACTTTAGTTAGTATATCAAGAGAATTTAATGATTATAATTTACCATCAAAAAATATTCTGCCGCTTCTAAAAGATGAAGAGTTATCTTATGACAGTAGATTTATGGTATGGATTCGAAGAGAAGGTCATGTATTTGGTGGAAGAGATTTTTATGCAATTTCTAACGGTCGTTTTAAGTTATTACAAAATTCCCCTTTTGAACCTTATAAATTATATGATCTGGAAAAAGATCCATTTGAAGAAAATCCAATAGAAAATAAGGAAGTTAAAAGCCTGCTTTTAAAAAAATTAACAAAGCATATTCAGGTTTCAGGAAATATTCCCTGGCAATAGATTATTAATAATTAATCTTCAAAATTTAAATAGTTTTCTTAACTTTTATTATTCATAAAGAAATATCATTCTTTTGTTTGAATAATTATTTAACATGAAAAAATATATACTATCGATAGATGCTGGGACTACCAGCTCTAGAGCTGTTTTATTTGATAAAAACGGAAAACAAATATCTATTTCTCAGTTTGAGTTTACTCAAATTTTTCCTAAAGAATCGTGGGTAGAACATAATGCAATTGAAATTTGGGAAACACAATTAAAAGCAATTAAAGATGTTGTAAAAAAATCAAAAATTAGTGTAGATGAAATAGATTCAATAGGAATAACTAATCAGAGAGAAACAACTGTTATCTGGAATAAAAATACAGGAAAACCAGTGTATAATGCAATTGTTTGGCAAGATAGAAGAACAGCATTTATTTGTGATCAGTTAAAATTAAATGATCACGAAGAATTATTTTACAATAAAACAGGCTTGGTTTTAGATGCTTACTTTTCTGGAACTAAAATTAAATGGATTTTAGATTCAGATACCAAAATTAGAAAGTTAGCCGAAAAAGGAGATTTATTATTTGGGACAATTGATTCTTGGCTTATTTGGAATTTAACTGATAAAAAACATCATGTTACAGATTACAGTAATGCAAGTAGGACCTTGCTTTTTAATATCCATACCCTAAAATGGGATAAAGAATTGCTTTCAGTTTTAAATGTTCCAGAAATTTTACTACCAAAAGTTTTAGATAGTTCAAAAAAGGTAGGACTTATTGATAAAACAATTTTAAATGCAGAAATACCCATATGTGGAATTGCTGGAGACCAACAAGCTGCATTATTTGGTCAGATGTGTATAAATCCAGGTGATGTTAAAAACACTTATGGTACGGGGTGTTTTTGTATGATGAACACTGGAGAAAAAGCTGTCAAATCAAAAAATAAAATGTTAACAACAATAGCCTGGAAAATTGGAAATGAAACAATATATGCGCTAGAAGGAAGTGTTTTTATAGCCGGTGCTCTGGTTCAATGGTTAAGAGATCAACTTAATATCATAAAGGATTCCTCTGAAATTGAGTCACTTGCTAAGACAGTTAATAGTAGTGGTGGAGTCACCTTTATTTCTGCTCTTTCTGGTTTGGGAGCTCCTTATTGGAATCCTAATGCTACAGGTGCTATTATGGGTATAACAAGAGGAACTCAAAAGGGTCATATTGCCAGAGCTGCTCTTGAAGCAATTGCCTTACGTTCTAGAGAAATTATTATTGAAATGGAGAAAGATTCTGGAACAAAATTTAATAAACTAAAAGTAGATGGTGGTGCAAGTAATAATGATCTTTTAATGCAAATTCAATCAAACTTTTTAAAAACAAACGTTATTAGACCAAAAACAACTGAAACAACTGCTTTGGGTGCAGCCTTTTTATCAGGATTATCATCTGGTTTCTGGGCTTCTATTGATGAACTAAAAAATATTTGGAAAATTGATCAGGAATTTAACCCAATACCTAACCAAAATGATGAGTTAGTAATTAAAAACTGGATTAAGAGGATCGAAAAAGTTCAATAACATTGAATAGAACAAATAATTTAAAATTATTAGATAATCAAAATACATTTGATATTGTTATAATAGGAGGGGGAGCTACTGGCTTAGGATGTGCTTTAGATGCGGCTACAAGGAGATGTTCAGTCTTGCTTTTAGAGAAATTTGATTTTTGTAAAGGAACTTCATCTAGAAGTACAAAACTTATTCATGGTGGGGTAAGGTACTTGGAAAAGGGTCAGTTTCGCTTGGTTTATCAAGCTTTAAAAGAAAGAGATGTTTTATTTAAAAATGCTCCTCATTTGGTCAATCAAGTGGGTTTTCTAATTCCTACTTATAATTATTTACTTAAGTTTTATTATTGGTTAGGTTTAAAATTATACGACTTTATCTCAGGTAATAAAATTTTCAGTAAGTCTAGAATTGTAGGATCCGCCGAGGCTTTATCATTAGTTCCAAATATTAAAAAAGAGAACTTAAATGGTGGGGTAGTTTATTACGATGCACAGTTTAATGATTCAAGAATGGGAATGGATATTGCTTTAACTGCCTCTACAAATGATGCTATATTAATCAATTACATGTCTGTTGAATCTTTTTTTAAAAACAATAAGGGTAATATAGTAGGTCTTCAGGCTTTGGATACAATTTCAAACAAACTATATAAAATTTCTGCAAAACAAATTATTAATTGTACAGGTGTTTTTTCAAAATCAATAATGAATAAGGATTCTTTTAAACTAAAATCACCTATCAAACTTAGTCAAGGAATTCATTTAGTAGTTGATAAAAAGTTTTTAAATGGAGATTTTGGAATATTGGTTCCTAAAACATCTGATGGAAGAATTTTATTTGCTGTTCCATGGTTAGGTGAGGTTCTTTTAGG
>CEWO01033217.1_pt1 | contig 10429 bp, 8 predicted proteins | sample 361561 | NCBI WGS metagenome assembly CEWO01 (sample SAMEA2623627, study PRJEB7988) | marine metagenome | isolation source: saline water (ENVO:00002010), including
AGCCTCAAATTAAAAACCTCAGTTTAGTAAACGTTTGATGGTGATAGCACCTAAATGCGACTGGACAACGTTTGACAATATGATCATGTTTACACACTGAAAGACATTTTTGTTCAACATTTAGCTTAATAATTAGGAATATTTTTGCAACAATTTGATTATATTATAGTTGGTGCTGGATCCGCAGGGTCTGCACTGGCTAACCGTCTATCAGAAGGCAATCGAAACACAGTAATGTTAGTTGAAGCCGGTGGCTCAGATAAAAATCCATGGGTACAAATGCCGATTGGTTATGGAAAAATATATCATGATCCATCCGTAAATTGGCGCTACATGTCTGAACCAGTGCCTAATCTTAATAACCGACTATCTTATTGGCCACGCGGCAAAGTCCTCGGCGGGTCAAGCTCAATAAACGCTATGGTGTGGGTTCGGGGTCATAAACGAGACTACGACGAATGGGAATCAGTAGCACCAGGATGGGGCTGGGAAGAAATTAAACGTGTTTTCAATAGAATTGAAAATTGGGATGGCCCGTCTAATGAAGAACGCGGGAATAGTGGCCCACAAGCCGTGCATGACGTGACACCCGAAGTTCATCCATTAACCCGTACTTATTTAAAAGCTGCCGCTGAAGCTGGAATTAAAACCAACCCCGATTACAACGGACCATCAATGGAAGGGGCAGCCTGCTATCAAATATCGACAAAAGGTGGCATCCGCGCCTCTGCAGCACGAAGTTATCTTTGGCCAATTAAAAGCCGCAAAAATCTAAACATTCAGACGAAAGCTCTAGTAACCCGCATTCTCTTTTCAGGCAAAAGCGCAACAGGAGTTGAGTACGTTCAAAAAGGTCAAACGAAAACCGCTCATGCGCGAGTTGAAGTTATATTGTCCAGCGGTGCCATTAACTCACCTCAGCTATTACAGTTATCAGGCATTGGTCCAAGTGCAGTGTTACAGCAGCACGGTATTAACGTAATAACGAATTCTCCGAATGTTGGTCAAAATTTGCAGGACCATTTAGGAAGTGACATTCACTATCGGTCCAATGTGCCTACTCTAAATCAAGAATTAGGTCCAATTTTTGGAAAATTACGCGCAGGATTGCATTATATAATTAAACGCAAAGGACCATTATCGTTGAGCCTCAATCAAGGTGGTGGTTTTGTAAAAGTTAACCCCAATATCCTTGGCCCTGAATTGCAACTATATTTTTCACCCGTAAGTTATACCCGTGCCCCTGCGGGCGTACGACCATTGATGAGGCCAGACCCTTTTTATGGGTTTTTAATGGGCTTTAATCCTTGCAAGCCAACAAGCACCGGTTATCTACAAATTTGTTCAAAAGATCCAACGTTACAACCTAAAATATACCCTAACTATTTGGATACTGATTATGATAAAAAAATGATGCTATCAGGCATCCACTTAATCCGTCAGATTGCAAATACACCCGCAATGAAATCAGTAATTGAGACTGAAATCTCACCAGGCAAAGACTCCATTTCAGACAAAGATATTATGAGTTTTGTGAGGCAACAGGCATGGACCGTTTTTCATCCTTGTTCCACTTGTCGAATGGGTAAGGATCCCAATAGTTCAGTCGTAGACCCCAATTTAAGAGTCCACGGCATAGATAGACTGCGTATCGCAGATGCCTCTGTTTTTCCAAGTATCCCAACTGGAAACATTAACGCACCATCTATAATGGTTGGTGAGCGCGCTTCAGATATAATTCTAAAAAACGCCTGAACCTGAGGGACTTTTTATGAAACTAAAAAAAATTGAAACATTTACAAATCAAGACGTTGGCTTTGTACGAGTTACCACAGACGATGAAAATCAAGGTTGGGGTCAGGTTTCTACATACAACTCTGATATAACGTGTAATGTTTTGCACCGACAAGTTGCACCCTGGACATTGGGTCGTGACACAGTTGATCTCGATAATCTTTTAGATCTTGTCACCGAACGCGAGCACAAGTTTCCCGGATCTTATCTGCGCCGCGCCATGGCCGGGCTAGATACCGCAATATGGGATATGAGAGGCAAAAAAGCACAAAAGCCTGTGGCTGAACTCCTGGGAGGCTCACCTGGTCTTATTCGTGCTTATGCTTCCTCTATGAAGCGCGACATTACTCCAATTGATGAAGCTACTCGGTTGAAAAAATTACGAGACATTAACGGTTTTGACGCTTTCAAAGTTCGCGCAGGTGCCGAAGTGGGTCGTAACAAGGATGAATGGCCAGGCCGCACAGAGGAAATTATACCGACCATGCGAAAGGAATTGGGAGCTGATGTAGACCTCCTAATCGATGCTAACAGTTGCTACTCTCCAAACCGAGCTATCGAGGTAGGCTATATCCTTCAAGATCATGGCTTCTGCCATTATGAAGAACCCTGCCCTTACTGGGAACTTGAGCAAACAAAAAAGGTTACTGACGCTCTAACTATTGACGTGACAGGAGGCGAACAAGATTGCGACCTTCCTACTTGGAACCGTATGATTGAAATGCGCGCGGTAAATATTTTACAACCTGATATTCTTTATCTTGGTGGAATTTGTCGTACTCTTAGAGTGGTTGAAAAAGCACGAATTGCGAACCTCCCAATTACCCCGCACTGTGCAAATTTGTCTATGGTAACACTTTTTACCATGCATTTACTTCGGGCCATCCCGAATGCTGGTAAATATCTCGAGTTCTCGATTGAAGGTACAGATTATTATCCATGGCAAGATGGAATATTTACTAAATCTCCCTACGAGATTGAGGATGGCCACGCTCGCGTCACTGACGCTCCCGGCTGGGGTGTTGAAGTAGACCCCGATTGGCTTGCACAATCAAAATACCAAATTAGTGAAATGAATTAATCAAATTTGAAAGACATACTTTTTCAAATATAACAGAGTTGTGTCGGACGAAATCAAACACCTGCAGAAAAAGGTCAATGATTAAGCCACAACCAAATAGAAAAACAATAAAAAATTTACATTATTAATTTTACCTAGACAGACTACCTTTAAATTTACTTCAAAATAAGATAGTCAGTTATATGTGCGGTCGGATGGCGATAACTTTGCCCAAAGAGGCTATGGCAAAGCTTTTTAATGCAGTGCCAGCGAATGACCTTCCAATATTGCCAAATTATAATGTATGTCCAACAGATAAAATTCATTCCGTAGTATCGCATGACGCTGTACGTCACATTAAGGCGATGCGTTGGGGATTTCTACCACATTGGTATAGGTCACAGACGGGAGGCCCACTTCTTATTAATGCGCGATCTGAGACTATCGATAAAAAACCAGCATTTCGGGAGGCCTGTCGGTATCGACGCTGCATAATACCTGCAGACGGATTTTATGAATGGGCTAGAAAAGACAGACACAAACCTATTCCATACCGAGTTACGATGTCAGACGGCGGATTTATGGCTATGGCAGGGATTTGGCAAAATTGGGAAATTGATGGCATGTCCGTAACCAGTTGCGCAATTATTACAACGCAGGCAAATGCAAAGATGGCCAAAATTCACCACAGGCTGCCTGTTATACTGAGGCCAGAAGATTGGCCTCTTTGGCTAGGTGAAGCTGGAAAGGGTGCCGCGAAATTGATGCAGCCCGTTTCAAACAAGGTTCTTAAGTTGCAAAGGGTAGACGATGCTGTAAACTCCAATCTTGCCACTGGGGCTCAACTTTGGGCAAAAATAAAGACAAAAACGGAATAGTCAGGTTGAGTGTCGCAAGATGAATTTGAAAGACCCTTATTTTGTGATTTTCTATGCCCGCCACTGAGGCACGCATGAAAATCGTGTTGGTCACACCAGAAATTCCACATAATACTGGTGCAATCGGGAGAACGTGCGTGGCCTTGGACTTAGAACTTATATTGATCAAGCCATACGGCTTTTCAATTGATGAAAACACCGTGGCGAGATCAGGAACAAGATACTGGAAGCACATCCAACTCACTCAATATGACAACTGGGAGTCATTTTTAAAAGATCGACAACCAGCACGTGAAAATTTATATTTTTTTGAAGAGCATGGAACTGAAAGCTTTTATACTCCTCACTATAACGAAGACGGGTACTTAATTTTTGGATGTGAATCAAAGGGTCTGCCAGCTACAATATTGGACGGAATGGACGATCGAGTATTTAACATTCCAATGCGCAGTTCCCTCGTCAAGTCCCTGAACTTAGCAAACGTAGCAACGGCTGTTGCCTACCAAGCAATGCGTAGTCAACTGGAATGTTGACAAAGATATCACTTCTGACCAAAAAGACATAAATTACTGATTTACAATAAAATCAAAGCTTGACTCAAAGTCAAAAAATATATGGCAAAAAATGTTAGCTCATTCCTTTAAAATTTATCTTGAACGATTTGGTATTCACTATGGCTGGGTAATGGCCACAATAGCATTTTTATTTTCTGTTGTTGCACCAGCTGTTGGAAGCGTACCACAAATACTAATCTTACCAATAACTGAAGCCTACGGATGGGCAATTTCAGACTTTTCACTAGCAACTGGAATTATGTATTTCGTAATCGCCATAATGTGTCCTTTTGGGGCATCTTTAATGTTAAAGTTTGGTGTATCAAAAATTGTATACATTGCTGTTTCATTAGAAATATTGGGATTAGTCTTTACTATTTTTGCCTATGAGAAATGGCACCTTCTGCTTAGTATTGGACTATTTCTCGGAGCTGCCTCTGGCATAATTGGTTTAAGTTTGGCAGCAACGGTCGCGACACGATGGTTCACAGCCCGACGTGGTCTGGTGATCGGTATTCTGACTTCTGCATTTGCTGCAGGCCAGTTGATTTTTATTCCGTTCATGGCCTGGATAACAGTTAATTACGATTGGCGTTTAGCTATACTCCCAGGTCTAATTGGTGCAGTACTTTGTGGTATATTGTTTGTACTATTCTCAAAAGACTGGCCATCAGAGTTAAATTTAACGGCCTACGGTGACGATAAAGTCTTCCAACCACCAAAAGGAGACGTAGCCAACGTTTTAAAAATGACATTTACTACATTAACCGATGGTATCAAACACCCTGCCTTCTGGATTTTAGCCACCACCTTTTTCATTTGTGGCCTTACGTCCACTGGTATTGTCGGACAACATTTTATTCCCTTCTGTGCCGACAATAATGTGGGCATAGTAGTCGCATCTTCATATTTAGCTATTATGGGAATTTTTAACTTTGTAGGAACTACAACCTCTGGCTGGTTATCCGACCGATATGATAACTATAAACTTTTGGCCATTTATTACAGCTTCCGCGGTCTCTCCCTTTTGTATCTTCCATATGGTAATTTTAATATCTACGAATTAACGTTATGGGCCATATTTTTTGGGTTAGATTTCATCGCCACTGTCCCACCAACGGTGAGATTAACGGGCCAATACTTTGGTACTGTAAACGGTCCATTAATGTTTGGTTGGATTTTTGCCGCGCACCAAGGTGGAGCTGCATTTGCTGCTTATGGAGCCGGTATATCACGTGATTTATTTATTACCTACGTGCCAGCATTTATCTTAGCAGGCCTGTCTTGTTTCGTGGCAACCGCCCTCATTTTATTCTTTCGAGCTTCAAAACACCGTTTGGCATAGCAGCATTTACGTACCTTTTATAAAGATTTGTCATTTTAAGTACGGGAAAATTTAATTAAAAATGCAGCAATATTTTTAATCGACTGCTCAGCTTCTGGAAGACGATCATCCCATTCAAAGACATGCCATAAACCCTCCCAGACTCGTAGATCAACATTGACACCAGAATCTCGCAAAACAGTAGCGAGCCTAACCGACTGACTGAGCAACAAATCACGTGTCCCTGTCGTGATCATACATGGGGGAAACCTATCAGAAAACCTCCCATTAATTGGTGAGATCATAACATTACTAGGATCATTTTTGCCTATATAATGTGAAGCTGCATCCATTGAGGCTTTTGTTGTTAAGGTGGGATCTCGTCCATCGTTAAATTTCTGACTATCACTTGAATTAGTTAGATCACACCATGGAGAAAGAAGCACAGATGCAAATGGCAAAGAAACCTCTTCTTGGTTAGCGCGCAACATAGAAGATAACGCAAGGTTACCACCAGCAGACTCTCCTACTATGCCAAAAGGCTCATTAGCCAGTGCTTTGTAGACAGCAAACCCGTCCTCAACTGCTGCAGGCCATGGATCTTCTGGTGCAAGCCTGTATTTTGGTAATATTATTTTTGCACCAGTCAAAGCACAAAGTGGTGCCGCAATTGTTAGGTCTTCAAAAGCACTGCCTTGAACAAATCCACCACCAAAGAAATACAATAGGGTCCAATCTTTAGATGGCCTCTTGGGCAAGACTTCTAGACACTCAACACCTGAAATTTTAACTGTTTGTATCAAAACTCCAGTCTTATCTTTAGCGCGCTCAACAGCAGGCTTAATAAAGGCTTTTGTCTGCACTCTTAAGTTGGGCAGGTTCTCAGGCGATCGATTAACATCAATCACTGTAGTCTCTGCCAATATTTTAAGTGCTTCCGGACTAGGTCTCGCTCGGCTCATTAAAGGTAATTTCTACATTTCCAATTGTACATTTCAACTGATCCTTAAATGCCCATCCTGTCGGCAATTGTAACAATCCTATGCATATCCCGCAACACGGGTTTTTCGATCAACTTTCCGTCTACTACCAAAAGGCCAGTATCAGCAGCTTCAAACTCTTTTATAATTCGTCGTGCACGCGAAATCTGATCGGAAGACGGGGTAAAAACCTCATTTAAGGCCGCAATTTGTTTTGGATGAACAGAGCCTTTACCGGCAAACCCTAGGTCTCTTGCTTGTACGGCGGCAATTCGCATACCGTCTGGATCATTTAAATCGAGATAGGGAACGTCAATGACATCACATCCTGCAGCTGCAGCTGCGTTTACGACGCGAGACCTCGCATATAGCAATGGCTCCCATGCATTTTGACAACGAAGTTCAGCAGCCATGTCCACTCCACCAAAAAAAATAGCGTCAATCCGCTGTGAACAATTTGCTATTTCAAAGGCAGCCTCAAGACCTGCATTGGTTTCTATAATTACATGTAATCGGATGCTATGGCCTGCCTCAGTTAAAAGTTGATCCAAAATAATAACTTCGTCCGGTGTTTTAACTTTTGGCATCATAAGAGCAGGTGGTGGGGTATTAGTTGCGAGGATCGCGTTCACATCTTCAATCCCAAAGCGCTCCCGCATTGAATTGATCCTAACAATCCTTTCTACACCATCATCAACTTGAGGGGTTTCAAATAGTGCTAGCGCATGTTTTCTAGCTTCATGCTTATCTTTGGGCGCGATACCATCTTCTAGTTCAACACATACTATATCTGCACCACTGGCGAGGGCCTTTGGGAACATGTCCGGCCTCAGACCAGGCGTAAAAATAAAACTGCGACGAGGTCTTAATTTTTGTAGACTCATAAGATACCCTCTTTAAAGTTAAAAACGACCAATACCATCATAAATTTATGATCCGATCAGTCTTGGAAACATTTTGTCTCGTCACGCAAAACCATAACAATCTATTATGTTGGTCTATTTGGAATAGTTTGATCAAGTCCACGGACAATATTTTTTTCATGGTCAAAAAATGGAAGCGCAACAATACAGCTTTCGTGTTTGCTACCATCTGGAATATACATCGAAAGCTTTCTACCAACCCAGTCGCCAGGTAATTTAAAAACAACATAGCCTACACCGAGACCAAGTGTGGGCGATGGAACTCCTGCTGTAACCCTACCCACTATCGTATTGCCATCCATGACAATACTTCCCGCAGCTGGTGTCTCCGTGGCACATGTAAGCCCAAAAAGGCACGCACGAGTATCTTTACCAATAAGCGCATCACGGCCAATAAAGTCTCCCTTATCCATATTAATAAAAGGCGCAAGCCCAGCTTCAAACGGAGTCATAGACGTGTCCATATCGGTTAAGTTACCAAGAATTCCACCTTCTATACGACGAATTGTCAAAGCCCGTGTTGAAGATAACTCCAAACCATGAGGCTGTCCGCAGGCCATCAAATGATCCCACAATGCAAGATGATCAGTAGTTTCACCATTACTATATATCTCAAAGCCAAGCTCATTGGTAAAACCGGTACGTGAGACATAAACAGTTTGACCACCCAAATCAAAATAACCCGACCGAAAGTATTTCATAGTTTCATCGACGGCTCCGTTGCTTGCCTCTCCCATAATGGAAAGTGAAGCCGGCCCCTGAATTTGTAGAACGCGTGAATGCGGATCACTAATTGTGACGTCAAAACCACCACTATGAGCTAAAAGCCATGTCTCAAACGGTCCGTCAGCTTGTACATACCAAAAACGATTTTCAGCCATCTTGAATATAACGCCATCCATGAAAATGCCGCCCTGAGGGGTGCAAGCAATCGCGTAATAGCCACGCCCTTCCGTCATTGAAGCAACCTTGCGAGCCAGAACTTTCTCTAAAAAAGGCACAACATCTGGCCCTGAAATTTCAACAGGTTTCTCTGGTACATCAAATATGGCTGCCTTCTGACGCAAGCACCAATACTTATTTATGGTATCCTCACCCAAATAAATAGGAAAATAGCGACCGGCATAAACACCACGCACCATCTTTGGATTATCTGTGCGCGCCAAGTATGGAGATTCCTCAAACCGTCGTGCACTGATGGATACATTGTTCTCCAAGTCAGAAATTTCTTGTAAGTTGCTCATTTTAATTCTCTTTATTTGTTATATTTCTATTCGCAAAATCTCAGGGGGTTCATGAGCTGTCACTCTTGGTGGTACTTTTTTATATAGACTAACATTAACCATACAAGTATGTGCCGTAGGGCCTTGCCCCAACTTGGACGTTCCTTTGTCCCGTGTAAGGACGTTAGGGTTTCCATGCTTACAAAGGGAATTTGGTTTTGAAGGATCCTCAGGATCGTACCAAGCCCCCGTGCTCATCTGAACAACACCCTCACGTAGCGCACTATCAATTACGACACCCGCCAAACATGCTCCACGGGAGTTGTTTACCTGAACAACATCACCATTTCTTAAATCACGATCAGCAGCGTCGCTTGGATTAATATGAATGGGTTCCCGAAAATTAACCTTTTTCGCGCTACTGACTTGTCCATGATCAAGTTGTGAATGTAATTTATCTTTAGGTTGGTTTGAAATTAAATGTAACGGCCAACGGGCATCCACGCGCCCCAACCACTCATAAGGCTCCTGCCATGTGGGATGCCCTGGACAATCATCGTATCTAAAATTAGCCACTGTTTCACTAAAAATCTCAATCCGTCCGCTTGGCGTATCCAAAGGATTACTGATCGGGTCATCCCGGAAATTTTCAAGCATAACAATCTGCTTAACAGGATCACTCAGTTTAAACCAACCATCTTTAAGAAATGTTTCATAGTTTGGCATATCTATCTTAACAGCTCGTGCATTGTCCTGAGTTTGCTCGTAAATCCAACGCTGCCACTCTAATTTACTGCGTCCTTCAGTGAAAGCATCCCCTACCCCCATCCTTTCAGCGATACCGGCAAAAATATCATAATCATCACGAGCCTGTCCATTAGGTTCCGTTAATTTTGACATTGATATCACGTAGGGATCACGGGGCGTCATAGCAATATCTTGACGCTCCAATGTGGTCGTACAAGGTAATACTATGTCAGCCCGCTTTGCCAATGAATTCCAGCACCATTCGTGAGCAATTATTGTTTCAGGCTTGTGCCACGCGTCCATTAATAAGTTGAGATCTTGATGGTGGTGAAACGGGTTCCCACCAGCCCAATAGACCAGCTTAGTTTCGGGGTATTTGTACCTAATTCCATTGAAATCAAAATGCTCTCCACCATGCAAGAGGAGGTCTGTTATCCGAGCAACTGGTATCAAGCTTTCAATTGCGTTCTGCCCCTGTGGAAATGATGCCCCAGGAATTATTGTATGCTGACTTCCTATGTAATTCATAGCGCTGTAGCCAAATCCAAACCCTCCACCGGGTAGCCCAATTTGTCCAAGCATTGAGGCTAGCATGATGGCTGCCCAAAATGGTTGTTCGCCATGGTCTTGGCGGGTCAATGACCAACTTACAGAAATCATTGTACGTTCTGATGCCATGCGTCGAGCCAGTTGCCGGATCGTTTCAGCCGGGATATCAGTAATGTCTGCTGCCCAATCAGCAGTTTTAGCCACCTCATCACTCTGTCCCATTAAATATGGCAGGAACTTGTCAAAACCTTCTGTGTAACGATTTAAGAAACCTCGATCACTGAGACCCTCAACCTCTAAAGTGTGGGCTATCCCCAAGATAAGAGCGACATCTGTATTGGGTCTGATCGCCAACCAGTCACCACCAACTTCCTCTAACAAATCAGACCGTAGCGGG
>CEWO01195464.1_pt1 | contig 10426 bp, 6 predicted proteins | sample 361561 | NCBI WGS metagenome assembly CEWO01 (sample SAMEA2623627, study PRJEB7988) | marine metagenome | isolation source: saline water (ENVO:00002010), including
CTTGATTACCCAGGTACTGAACTTGATTATGGATTCATTGACGCATTCACCCAATGGCTCACTCGAAGTCCTGAAAGTTATGATGTTGTGGTAACCTCAAACATGTTTGGAGATATCGCCACAGATTTGGGTGCTGTACTTCAAGGTGGAATGGGTATGGCTGCATCTGGAAACATTGGTGATGAGAGTGCATTCTTTGAACCGGTCCATGGTTCGGCCCCAAAGTATGCAGGTATGAACAAAGTGAATCCAATTGCCAGCATCAATTCCATTCAGTTGATGATGAATTGGCTCGGTCGAAAAAATAATGATGATGAATTAACTCAAATTGGCAAACTTATCGATAACAGCGTTGCTGACCATCTACGGGATGGAAAGGGACTAACCTACGACCTTGGCGGGAATGCTTCATGCTCAAATGTCGGCGAAAGCATTGCTGCTCGACTTGCAACTAAATTACAAGATACATTCTAAGCATCTTGCCGCCGGCGTAATTCCGCTTCGAATTCACTCCACAGTTCTTGTTCAATTTGCTTACGAAGTTTCGGCTCCAAAGCAGTTTGTACTTGGAGAACGACGTCCTCCCAAATTTCTGTCGCCATTGCATTCCGAGTTTCAATTTCTGTGGCTTGAAGCATTTCTTGAACTTCCGTAACCGAAAAGTTTTGTTCCGTTTCATCGTTTGAAACCCGCAAAATTTCTGCTTGAACTATTCGTTCTATTTCTTTCATAAGACGAGCAACTACGCTTAATTCCCATACATCTCTTGGATGTGGAGTATCCATATTTGTCACGGTATTTCTCAATGTTTGAACGATTCTAGAACGTACTGGATTACCTACTTCAAAATCTCGAACACCTGAAACAAACCCAACCAAAGCATCAAGCCACTCATCTTCAGATAATCCTTGCCCGCAACCGGGGCAATCAACCTCTTTAGAATGGGAGGGGGGCGCAATATGAGTTTCGGGGCCTTCTTCCCCTTCTGTTTTCTTCTCACGCCGCTTTGGCTCAGGGGGCTTTTCTAAATCAAACGAAATGGATGCCCCAAATGTGTTTTTTTTAGGGGCGGGGGTAGGGTTTTCGCTCATTTCGGTGGAAAATCAACTCGCTTGAATAAAAAGAGTTTGCCGGAAAAACGCGAAAAAAGCCGAAATTTAGGTCAATTTGTACTTCACGATGCAAGAAAAGCCCCGATATGGTCGAACGCAGCTTGAAGGGTTTGTTCGTTAGAATAATTCATAGTTGTTTGAAGCGGTTCTTCCGAAACGAGGAACTCGTTCATATTGGTGAGGACTCTTGTTAATTCATCGACAATGGTGATTGAAGCCATTCGTGCAGTTCTTGAAAGAGGGTTCAAGTCGATGACAAGTACTGTTTTTCCCATCGCCACTAAAGCCTCACAGCGGTCTCCATCTTCCAGTGGTACAAGAATCACATCGGATTCAAAAATACCGCGTGTACAACATTTCGCCCGTGGTCCTTCAAGACCTGGAATACGAGTATCTGGTTCTGCTCCAAATATTTCAACATCGAATCCTTCTTGCTGCTTTATGCCATTCAAATGATTGAGCAATGCCTCCATTCGCTCTGGAGTGCGGTAAAAAATATTGATTTCTACTGGGCAATTGAGGTGGTGTGCGAGTTGAAGGACTTCTTTTCCTGCGAGAGCGACGACGTTGCCGTTCAAACTGAGTACAGGATGTTTGGCAGATGTTAACAGGGCTAATGCCTGACGCGTTGCTACTAAGGCACTTGGAATTGTTTGCTCCCCAAGTAAATAATCGAAAGCCTCGCCCCTTCCGTGAGCAATCAATGCACTACCAGCGAGCATTCCTTTCTTTTCGGCTTCTTCGAGGCGATGACGCATCAAGAGGGATTGATACCTCGGATGACTCGGATCAGCAGCGATTTTATCCATAGTACCGCCTCAAGCACCATCGACAATCATCGAAATATCAAGCGGTGGAACGCCTCGGTTAACAGCACTTGTTGAAAGAACATCGATTCCACTTTCATGCCACTCATCGAGTTGGTCAAAAACAATACCGCCACTTGCTTCAAGCCATATCTGCCCTCTTAAATTCATATCAGCAAGTTGACTGACAATACTGCGACTGCGTTCTGGGCCAAAATTATCCAACATAATCACCAGTTTAGGAAGTGTTTCATCTTCGCGTTGAGCCCATGTGGCGGCGGCTATGATGGCTTCTTTGTCTTCTCGAACCTCGATTTCAAGGAAGGCGCCACAATCCTCTGCAGAAACGTCTTGCAGATATGCAACAATTCGGCTTGCATGTGTATCGAGTTCCTGATGCATCGAAGCAAGGTCGTTTTCTTTCAACATCTTTGCATCTTCACGATGGAGGCGATGCGTGAGACCTCCGCCGAGATGGACTGCCCATTTGTCTAACAGCCCCCATACTGTTTTTCGAGTACAAGCAATTTGGCCGGGGGCACGGGCTGACCAGCGCTTTGCTTCAGTTGCAATACCTGAGAGTTGTCCAAGAAGGTTGAGAATACTTCGCTCCATGGCAAGAAGTGTTTCACGGTCTCCAGAAAGGTAAGCGATTTCATCACCCTTTGAGACCTTCTTCCCGTCGCCAGCCATCCATGAGATTTTCAAAGAAGGTGCCCAAATTTGTACCATGTGGTCTATTGCAGCAGTCCCCACAATAATTCCATCTGCGCGCGCACAAATCGTCGCATCAATATTCTGTGAACCGCCCATAAAAGGCATACTTATTCCATCATCTGCAAGTATCGCACTAACCCATCGGTCAATACTTGCCAAAAGCATGCGAGAAGGCCCTTCTTCTGCAGTCCATAACTCATGGCCTCGGTCATGAGGAGGGCGCTTTGAGTCTGCCATGGTCCGGGCTAGGGGTTTGATGTCTTGAAACATGCAGATGATTGAACAACTGATATGAACGCCTGTACAAGTTTTGATAAAGAAAAAGATTATTTTTTGAAACATGGATTCCAGAGATGAAGGCGATATCTTTCGGTTGAAATCTATTTTATCGTCCTCGGATGTGATTCATATCTATGGGGCTGGACTCAATACTCAACGTCCGGCACACTCTGCTGTAGCCGAATTAAAGCAACGCGGATGGGCGGTTGCACCTCTTCATCCGCATGATGGGGGGGCGACAATTGAAGGCTTTCCAATTCGGCCTAGGCTCGATGATGGAGTAGTACCGAAAGTGGTGGTATTATTTCTTGCACCTGAACGTTCACGGGCCGTTGTTCGAAATCTTATCATACGTTACGAACGTAAACATTTTCCATTGATTTGGTTTCAATTAGGTGCTGAAGATGAACAATCTCGGCAAGCCTTGAATGAAATGCGAGTCCCCTTTATCGAACATGATTGTCTCGTACGATTCGCAGAACGGCATTCATTGACATGTGAATCATCCCCTCTACCTCAACAATGGTGTTTACAAACCGCATCTGAAAACGGTGATGGGTGTTCGATATGGAGCGTCCATACATCTGATTCACCACCGTTATTGCGGCCAACACAAGCGCTTGAATGGGTCGGTTCAGTCGATGACCTCGCTCAATCAAATCATACAATTCCCCGTTATATTCGTTCGCTCAGAAAAGAAGGTGAAGCGCTGCAAACGCTTGCTGCCCGATTGTCGAGTCAATTGTCCACAGAAAGGAGGTAGTGCTAATATGGACCATGAACGACCCAGAAATATGCGCACTACTGCCATACTGTTTGTACTGGTATGTTCGCTGTTATCACCGATGGTAAGCGCAACGGTTGAACCTTCTTCAGAAAATGAAATCAATCCGACTGATGAAGGGAACGTTATTGCTACCTTTTCCCCAATTATTCAGGCTGCTCTTGCACACAAAAGCGACCTTTCAATGTACTCAACTTCTCAATTAAATTCGGTGCAACAATGGGTCGTCATTGCTTCCCACTTTGATGGCCAACCTGCTGAAGAATTGCCAGGGGCATGGATTGTCGATGTGGAGCAATCGACTGGGGCTGAACTGTTTTCACAATTACAAGAAAGCGGTCAAATCGAAGCATTTTATCCATTGGTAGAAAACGATATGCTTCCTCGCTGGGTGCCAAACGATCCAAAGTTTTCAGACCAGTGGCACTTGCAAAATACTGGACAATCAAGTGGAACAAGTGGTGAAGATGTCAACATCACCGGCGCCTGGAACACGTATCGTGGAGCAGGTATAGTGATTGGAATTGTCGATGATGGGCTTGATTGGAACCATCCAGATTTGGACAATTATTACGAATCGACATTGGATTACGATTTCTGTGGAAATGATGGAGACCCTACGCCTGCATCAAATGACCCGCACGGAACGGCATCTGCCGGCGTTGCGGCAGGTGTAGGGGACAACAATATCGGCGTCAGTGGTTCAGCACCTCGGGCTGGGCTTGCAGGGTTGCAATTAATTTCGTGCAGTACTACCGATACACGAGAATCTTCTGCACTAAGTCACGAGCGCCAAAACATCGATATCTATTCCAATTCTTGGGGGCCAAGCGATAATGGAGAAACGCTTGAAGCCCCAGGCCCATTGATGCTTGCTGCCATGGAAAACGATGCTCTAATCGGCCGTAATGGCTTAGGAAACATCATCACTTGGGCAGCTGGTAATGGGTTGACCGATGATGATAATTCTAATTATGATGGATATGCGAACCTTCGATACACCATTGCAGTGACTGCTGTGTCTCACAACGGCGACCAATCGTACTACGCAGAACCTGGCGCGAATATCTTGGTTGCCTCCCCTTCCAACGGCGATAATGAAGGCATTACAACTACGGATATTGAGGGGTCGGCTGGCTATACAAACAGCGATTATACCGATAACTTCGGTGGTACTTCTTCAGCAACTCCCCTCGTCTCTGGAGTCATTGCGCTGATGTTAGAGGCAAACTCAAACTTGACATGGCGAGATGTTCAGCACATCTTGGTCTTGACCTCTCGACAAAATGATGCATCTGATTCTTCTTGGAATGTGAACGGGGCAAATCACGATGTTAGCCACAAGTATGGTTACGGCGTTATCGATGCTGGTGCTGCCGTCTTTATGGCAGAATCTTGGACCCCTGTTGCTGATGAAACCTCAGTGACAACAGGAACGTTGAATTGCATACAATGCGACATCCCCGATAACAGTGCAAATTATGTTTCAGTTAATACGACCGTTTCAGAACCTGTATTGGTTGAAAATGTAGATGTTGTTGTCGATATTCCTCATGCCTTTCGTGGCGACCTCGAAATAATCTTGACAAGTCCGGCCGGGACTCAAAGTATTCTTTCTGAAAAACACGGTGATGGTGGAAATAACTTCAACGATTGGCGATTCTCAACAGTCCACCATTGGGATGAAGACAGCCGAGGTGAATGGACACTTACGGTCGAGGACCAAGGTAACGGCGATACAGGGTCTCTTGATTCTTGGGAATTAATCGTCTATGGAACTGAACTGGACGTTGATACAGATGGCGATAACCTAACGAATTCAAATGAAACCGATGTTTATGGTACTGACCCTGAAGATTATGATACTGATGATGACGCTATCAGTGATGGCGATGAAGTTCTCATTCATGGCACTGACCCTCTGGTCAGCGATACCGATGGCGATGGGTTGTCGGATGGAGTGGAAATAAATGTCAACGGCACAGACCCGTTGGACAATGATACCGATGATGATTTATTGCTTGATGGTGAAGAAGTCTTACTCTATGGAACAAATCCATTGATTCCAGACCCTGACACAGATGTAGATGATTATTATTGGTTTGAAGATTGTAATGATACAAATGCATTGGTTTACCCTGGGGCATTGGAATTACTCAATGGGATTGATGATAACTGCGATGGGCAATGGGACGAAGGATTCAATGCGACAGATTCCGATAACGATGGGCTCTCCGATTATGGTGAATACCATGTCTTCGGCACCAATCTGTCTTTGGCAGATACGGATGGAGATTTCTTGAGCGATGGTGATGAAATCTTGGTTCATCTCACTGACCCTTTAGTCAAAGATAATGATTCAGATATGGATGGTTACTATTGGTTTGAAGATTGTAACGACACCAATGCCAGTATTTGGCCGGGCGCTCAAGAACTGTTGGATGGCATCGACAACAACTGCGATGATAATATCGATGAAACATTCAACGGTACCGATGCTGATGCAGATGGTTTACTTGATTTGGTCGAATTCCTCGAAATAGGTACTGACCCCTTTGACGAGGATACTGATGATGATGGATTAACCGATGGTGTCGAGGTGGTTTCGACACTCACCAATCCGTTTGTACCTGACCTTGATGAGGACCAAGATGGTTACCGATGGTTCCTTGATTGCGATGATAATGATTCACAGCGTTCACCAAATGCCGTTGAAATTTGGAATGGACTCGATGACAATTGTGATGAATTCATCGATGAAGACATCGAGCGAGCAATTTGGGCCATTCCGGCACCATTGATGGCTGATGTAACCCTGAATGCCACGAATGAAACGCTCGAATTGGGAGTGATTCTCGACCTTGACCAAGCATCAATAGATCGATTGAATCTATCCGTACAATGGTATCGAAATCAATCGATTATCGGCCAAGGTCTCACATTTGTTGAACCTGTGCACAATTGTCAACAACCGAACAGTACTTTTTCGGATGAACTGTGTGCTCTAAATGGAACTGTTGGACCTTATGAAACAAAAGTAGTCATCTTTGATGATGTTGGATTCGTCGAGATAAAATGGCAAATCACCTATACTGTTTGGCACCCACCTGTTGTTGAAGAAGAAGAAAATAGCACCATTCAAACAAATGAAAACGAAAAAGGCATGGTGGTTGATTCCAACCTCATCATCGTCATACTCAGTGGAATAGTAGCCATACTGAGTGTTGTTCTCGTACTTTCTCGGCGTCAAAGTTCTGCTCCACAGCCACAAGCTCGTCCTAAGCAAGCACCGCAGATGTTTGTTCCACCTCCGATGTATTCTGATGTTCCTGCTGCACCTGACTTTTCTCAAATGGGTGAATATGTGCCCCCCTCTAAGAACGAGTGGGATTCGACCAATCGATGGAAGTAATCACGTACGGTTTGTGATATGGCTCCAACCGATGAGGCGCCCTTCGGAAGCATCGGCGAGTAGATTCAATTGGTGATGCTCTGTGTACAAGACTTCATCTGTATCTCCATCCTTATCTTGGTCATCAACATCCAAGATGTCCTCGTCCCATGAACGGGACACGTCAAAGGTCACTGCGCCGTCTCCTCCGTCTCCAATTTGCGAAAGAAGAGAGCCGATATCATCTCCAGGAACAGCGATTAAATAACCCACTTTTACGTCGTCTTGATAATCTCCCGAAGAAGTGAAAAATCGTTCAGAGCCAACCAAAACGCTGTAACGCGATGAATCTGTAAACCGAGATTCTAATTTCGTGATGTTGAGGGTGCTTGGAATCGATTCTCGATTGTACGACCTCGAACCATCACTTCCTCGGCTGTCGAACTGACAGTTCTCTTCACTTGGCGTTCCATTGAGGTCGAATTTCACCCAGCCGGCTTCTTTGTCTGCTGCCACCCAAGAAAGGTTCCATTGAGAAGTCGAGGAGGAGATTGACTGCGTTGTTCCGCGCCAAATATAGCCGTTTTCACTAAGTGCTTGTATTGCTGCTGGCGCTATGGCATTTGGCCAATGGTCAAAACAGGTAATGGCATCTTCAAAAGTATGTTCGCGTAATGAAGAATCGTCTGGCATATGAAGGTCATATTCGCCCCATGACTCCAATTCGCTGGCAGATGGGCCCAATAAATTCACTTGCGGTTTTGAGGAATAGGAAAGTCCGAGGTCGAGTTGTTTTTGGCCGCGACTTAACAACGTCTTTGAAAAAGTGTGATGCAATTCCAATTCCCCTTCGGGTAAGACATAATCATTGAGTAATTGTGAGGTCGGAGAGCAACCGGATTGGCTTGCTTGATCTTCCGAAATTAAAACGTCAACCGTTTGTTTAGCAGCCCAAGGATTCCCTTCTTCAACCCACAAATTCATGGTTGCTGAACCCAAACAATAAGCATCGATATCGTGGTGTGTAGCAATAATTTTCCATACAGGCTCACCACCAAATTCAACTTCGTCAAGTACCCGCCAATCCCACCCAAGATTGCTGCCCGTTGCTCCTTTATCGATGATATCGTTGGCAAAAAGTTCCTGAATCTCAACCGGTTGCATCATGAGTGCAAGACCCGGTGCAAGAGTCTCCAATCCACCGAGTAAACCTCCAACGCCGTAACTCATCGTTGTGCCTTGATATTTCCCAATTGGTGAAGGCAGGTCAATACCCCATTCCAACTGCGTAGCTTTGGTATCTTGGTTGCGTAATTCGGTATATGTGGTCGAAGTCAAATCTGCTGTTCCTGAACCGGTAATCGCTCCAATTTCACACATTGTGCCGAGAGAAAGGTGGCGATTCACTAGAAAAGGGTCCAGTGAATTTGTGTTGACTGACTCAACAGCAAGCCATTCTGCGCCCATGCCTCCGACAATTCGTACTGCCCCCAACCGGTCGGTGGAGCCACCTTCATTGACCAATTCACCTGTGCCCCCATTGGTGATGGAAAGACTCCCTATGCCGCCGAAATCAATGGAGATTTTACAAATATCGTCCTCGGTTTCAAGTTGGTCCATAACCAGTTCGACAAATCCCTCCGTAGCAAGGAATGTTGCCAAACCGTTTTCATCACCTGTTATCTGGTACTGCATACTGTCCCCATAACGAAGTGGTTCTGCGGTAAAGGAATCAAGTTGATTATCAAGATAATAATATCCACCTGCGCCAACGATGACCAGAGCAAGTAGAACTGCAGCAACCTGTGGCTTTCGAAGAATATCCAGTAATGTCGCTGGGCCTTCACGAACTTGTTTTACCGCCTTTGGCTTTACTTTCTTGACAACTTTAGGAGGTTGTTCATCAAGAATTTCAGCATCGAGAATAACTTCGTCTTCGATTTCCTCTTCATCCTCATCGCTTTCTTCAGGTTCTGAAGGCGTGATTGTATCTTCGTCTTCCATCGAAAGAACAATTTCTGGTTCCATGGTTTTTTTCTTTGGTTTTGAAGGGGGAGGCGATTTTGCTTTCGATGGCAAACCTACTTCTTTATTTGAGAGTCCGGCCTCAAGCAGGCGTTCCACCAAATTCGATTTTTTCCCTGAAGTAGGTAGGTCATTGAGAATACATAATGCTTTGAGTTTGGCAACTGTCAAAGAAGATGTTTGTTCGCCCGACATCACCAAACCTCATGATGGCCTGTCGCCTTTCCCTTTCAAGTATGACCCTCATTGTATCTCGGAAAACCCGAATTTACGGTGCTGTGATGGGGGTCGATTAGGCTTCATAAGGCGCATAGGTGCCATCTGAATTTTGCACATACACCGTCTGCTCATAACTGCCGTCTGGCAATTTTTTGTAGAAATAACCACCTTCAGCAGGTTCAAAAGTTGCTTCTTGAGGCGCAACAGATGGAGCAGGTATCTCGGTTTCAACGGGTTCAGGTGCTGCTTCTACCGCCGCTTCAACAGCAGGGGTTTCTGCAGCAGGAGGTTCAGCAGGTTGAGGTGGACCTGTCGGGCCATCGGCTGGCGGACCTGTAGGACCTGCACTCGGTGGACCTGTAGGACCTGCTGCTACACGTGCATCAGTAAGAGATGCGAGAACTTTTTCTTCAGTAGATTCATCACCATTCTCGAGAATTTGTTTGACATGGGCGCCATGTTTTTGAGCACCAATGAAAGCAAAAATAGACAACGAAAGGCAGATGATTCCAAATATTCCACCTATCACTTGATTTGGCCAAACCTTACCTTTGACCGACAAAACATTGTTTGGGCTTTGGTCAACCTCATTGGTAGCATTGTCAAAGTATTGAACAATCATGCAATATTGTCCAGGGTCGACTGAAAATTTGAATGTGTATTCTTCTCCTTCAATCGGTTTATCGAGGGACTGGTATTGATACGCATGGTTTGTTCCAAGTTCGGCTTCTTCAGTATAATCCCCGAGGTTTTGTTGACAATCATTGATTTTGAGGAGGTAAGCATCGATACGAATATCGGGGTTTGCAGCAAGGGAGGTTGCCGTTACATCCAGATGAAGTGGAGCATCAAACAAATCATCTCCGGGTAAAGACGGGCCCCATACCAAACCAATATCCTTCTGTGCAGAACTCGTTAACCCTTCTGAATCAGCACTAAATGGCATTGGGAATAGGGCGAAGGTGAACATTAAAACCGCTATACCAAGCCATAAGAACACATTCCATCGCGACTTCTTAAGTTCTTCTTGGCGTTGCTCTAAAGTAAGTATCTCAGCTACTTCATCATGGTCCTCATCGGCTGGAATTTCTTC
>CEWO01065070.1_pt1 | contig 10393 bp, 11 predicted proteins | sample 361561 | NCBI WGS metagenome assembly CEWO01 (sample SAMEA2623627, study PRJEB7988) | marine metagenome | isolation source: saline water (ENVO:00002010), including
AATCATTTATGTATTCATCTGACATTAAAGTCTTCTTAACATTTTGATATAATGTCTTATCTCCATTTTGTATGCTATCAAAAAAATCATCTAACGTTTCGGTTGTATATTGTTTACCATCTATTCTGTTAAGTCTATTACGTACAAGCATTTCAAATATGTTTGTGTTAGCAGTTTTTTCTATAGACAATGGGAATGGTGTTTTACCAAAGTCAAGATCATCTATGTTTATTTTATTAGATAGATCGTCTAAGACATCTAAGTTTTGATCAAAAGCACCACCTGCTAACTGATTTGCTCTTGCATAAATAGATTCAGTATATGCGAATCTACCACCTGCTGTTGACATTCTAGCTTTGTATGTAGGTCCACCTTGTGAATACTCCTCTATTATTTCTTTAGCTCTAGAAGAAGTACCTTCTACAAACTCTTTCATTCTTTGATCTCTTTGTTTTTTAGTTAATGCACCTCTAAACAAATGATTAAATAATCTATCGTAATGTAAATGTGCAACTTCTCTTACAATGCCATCATCAAAATACTTTTGCAGTAACTGTGGTCTTGTTTCTCTATTTGTTAATGCTTCTTCTTTTGTAACAACATCCATTGGATGTACACCAGGTTTCTTTCTTCTCTTACCTGCTCTGTAGTTACCACCAAATAAATGATCAAAGTTATTAGATCCATATCTACGTGAACTAGCAGATTGCCATTCAACTGCTTCATCTAACGGATTACCTAGTAAATCTTTAAACTCTACATTCTTGCTTGTCCAACGTGCAGCTTCTGTAGTGTTAGGTTTTTTAAGAAGACCTAATGACAATACAGATAAAGGTCTGCTAAATATATTGTCATAACCACGTGTATACATACGTACTTGCTCTTCACCGACAACACGTAATAACCAGGCACCACGTAATAATACGAATGGTTTCCAAAAGTCACCGTAGTAACTGTCTATAATCTTTGCCATAGTCCCTGATTTAATTTTTGCAGGTAGTTTACTAAACATGTCTATTCCTTGTTCTGACGCTTTAGCTCTAATTAAAGACATAGAGTTCATAGCTTTTGCTAACTGTGAAGGATCAGGTAAAGGTATTGTGCGTTCAATAAACTCTGTTAATAAATGCGGATCAGGATTAACGAATGCTTTGTTGTCAATAATTGTTTGACTTATTTTTGCACCAGGATTAGCTACATTGTTACCTGTTACAGAATCTATAAAATACGCACGTAGTTCAGGTAGGTAATCTTCAAAGATCCTGCTAAATGTATATGCGTCTTCTGCATTAACACCATAGTTATCTACTAAATCATCAGCAGTAAACTTAACCATATCTTTTACAACGTTAAATAAACCTGTTTGATCTCCGTCTTCTAAACGTATAGCTCTGTTAAGTATTTGATTTTTAGCAATACCATCCATAGTTGTTTGATCCATAAACCCTTTTAAGTTTGTTACAGCGTCATCTAATTGATTGCTATCAACATATCGATACGGAAACTCTCCTGCATATGTAGATAGTATTCTTGCTGATCTATTAGGACTATCCATAAGTTTTGTCTTAATAACTTTCTTGGCACCAAATAATTTACCTGTACCTTCAGGTACTCCGCCTAACAACTCTTCTGTAGCACCACCTAAGAATCTACCTATTGCACCTACTGTTGGTTTTTGTCCTGTACCCATAGGTCCAAAAGGATCTTCTAAAAATTCTGTTAGTAAGTTGCTAACTGCTGCTTGCTTATCTGCACTTGACTTTGTAAAATCTTGTGATACATCCATAAAAGCAGTAATAGCTTCTCTATCAGTAATACCAGTAAGTTCTATAAATTTATTAGGATCATCTAACTCTGCAAGATAATTAATTAACTTTTTACCACCTTCATCTTTGACTAAGTAATTAGATACTGATCTACCTGATATAAACGGTAAACCCCAACTTTTATTTACAGCACCAATGTATTCTTTTTGTGCTTTAGTCATCTTATCTACAGGTGTATCATTTAAGATCTTTTCTAAGTAATCAGGTATCTTTAAAGATTTTCTACCTTTTGTAAAAGCACCCATGCCTAATGTCAAATAGTTTGCAGGATCTAAGAACAATGCTTTACCTGCGTCTAATACACCTGATACAACATTAAATGTTCTTGTATTAGGTTCTGCAACTTGTAGTGCTAACGATCTGCCTAAAGATATGGGAACTGTACCCTTTTCATTACTAATAGTAAAATTCTCATTACCTTCCTGCATTTGTCTGTCTATAGAAGTTATTGGTGTACCTAGATAGTTTTGTATTATTTGTTCTGCTCTACCTTGATCAAATCCTGATCGAATCATGTATTGGTATTCATCATAAAATTTAGACTGTGGATTTTGTGCGTCAAACGTTTCTGATACAGGTAAGAACCCTTCACCTAAATTTATTTTTTTACCCTTGTTCATTTCATTAAACAATTGTTTGACAGTTGATTTACCACTTTGCCTATAAGCGTCAGCAAAAGATAAGTTTTCTGATTTGTCACCGAATGTACTTGCTATAAATGAATTGATAGGACGATCTACTGTGGTTCTATATAAATCTTCTAAACCTAAAAATCCTAAACGTACACCTGCTTGCAACGGATCAAAGACTTTATCTAATACAGTTTTACTATTAGATTGTGAAATCATTTTAGATATGTCATTTAAAACTTGTGCTTCAGGTTTTACTTGTAAAGTTGTTAACGATGTTATTACATCAGGTGAAAAGTTTGGATATGCTTTTGCTATTGCACTAGCACGTAGCGCGTCTTCTTTAGTAATAGAGTTCTTAGCTCTTTTGTATGTAGCTTGTCTTTGTTGTAGCTCTTTGTAAAAGTTAGCTTCCTCCGCAGGATTATCTCTGTGAAATGTAGCCATTAGAGGTTACGCTGCGTTCTACCTATCTGTCTATCAGAAGCAAATTTAAGTAGTCCTAGAAGTTCTGAAGTAGGATTTACTTCTGCCATTGCTCTTATAAGCATGACATCATCGGGTTCTAAAAATTGATCTTGTGTTGGTGGTGATTGGTACTGTCCTAGATTATCTTCTCCTGGTGCAAATACATCTGCTAACCCTGTAGGTAATCCACCTAATGGTGCAGGACCTTGTTGTGGTTGTGCAGCAAAAGTTTCTTGTGGTTGTTCTATATTTCCTTGTCTAACTTGATCTACAAGTGCTGACTCTTCTCCTGCAGACTCATTAACCATGCCACGTACATCTTCTATTGTTGGTGCAACACCGTCTGTTCTACGTGATAATTTACCTGGACCACTTACAGCTGCAGGTCTTTTGACTCCGCCTCTACGTCCACGATTCCTACTACTACCAGTTGCCATCTAGATCCTCCTGTTTACCAAAAAATATTATTAAACCTTGTGGTATATATTGTACAATCATTCCTTGTGGCATGTCAGAGATCTGTGGTTCCTCTGCAAACAATTCTTCTTCGTGATCAGATATTTCTAGCTCTGTTTTTTGCCATACGTCAATTAAACAATTATTGACAATCTCGCCAAATATCATATTAATTTCTTCTTTAGGCGCCACCTTGTAAACCTCCTAGTAATAATGATCTTACATCAGGTGCAGGTCCAGGTTGTGGTTGTTGACCACCGCCCATCATCTGCTCTAATAATGCAGCTTCACCTTCAGGTACTTCAGGTTCTGTAGCTGTATAAAACTTATCTAATATTTTTTGCATTTCGTTAGGACTCTTGTATATCTGTACTAATGCCATTGTTGCTTTAGGATCTCCTTGACTTGCTTGTATCTTTAATGTCTCAAACAAAGTACGTTCTGCTTCGTCTTTAAGTATTCTATCATTTATTTTCTGTACGTTATCTAATCCGTCCATGTTTTCTTGCAAAGTTTCTTTGTCTATAATACCTGCTTGTAATAACTGTAAACCTGACACAATCTTTGTAGGTTCATCGAATCCTGCCATGACACCATAGATACGTCTTGTCTTGTACATACCTGCAATATCAGTAGATGGTGTATAGTTTTCAGCGTATGCTGTACCATTTAGATAACCTGCTAATGGTTTTTTAGTATTTCCATTAAGCGCCTGATCCATTTCTAAACGTTTATAATCAAGCTCTTCTATTGCTGTTTTAAGTGATAGCTGATATTCTTTTACGTTTAGATCAACGGATGATAATAACTCTTGCAATCCTCTACCAGTAACAAAACTGTTAGGAGATATTGCGTCATCGCTTACTGGATAACTAGATCCAACTCTTAGCTGTCTCTCTATACGGTCGATCTGTGTAAACAACTGATACGGTATATTATTTGGTGGTTTAGCTACTTGTGAACCAGGTGTTAGATAGTTGACTGCAAGTCTACCTCTCTTATAATTCCCGCTCTCTAGCTCTCCTATAATATTTGTTTCAGTAAATACACTGTCTTCCATTGCAATTATGGACAAGACGTTAATCTTAGCCATAGCTGCCATCAAACCTAACACATGATCGTACTGACCTGATAGTCTGTCAAAACTAAAACGTTTTGATACAACAAATCGTGGTCCCGATTTTATTGGATTAGGTGTGAAATCTAATATTTGTTTTGTTTCAGGTAAGAATACATAGGTACCTTCTTCGTCATAGTACTCAACTAATTCTGTACCATCACCTGTGTGGTTATCCCAACTTCTAGAGAAACCATCTGTATATTTGAATTTGCTATACCCTGATGGGAATGCACTGTTTTCATCAATAGTTACTTTAGCTTGTGGATACATTGATTTAATAACTTGGTTAGGTACTAAACGTATTAACGCCAACTCTTTAGGTTGTTGATCTGCGCCATAATATCCTGGATAACAATCGTAAGGATCTCTTAGTTCCGCATGTGGATACATGATTCCTTCAGGTGATTTTTTTTGTCTAATGATCCATACACAAAAACCATAACCTGGTAACCATCGTGCAGCTTGTGGTAACTGCATTTCCATTTTAGATGAAGCGTCTAAACTTGTAACAATACGTTCTAACTTATCTGCTTTTGTTTTAGCACGTTCACTCTCTGCATAAGCGTCTACTTTTATGTCAGGCATACGTCCTAACTTTTGCGCTAAATGTTCTAGACCTGAATTAATAAGATTAGGTATTGGTAAGTCAACATCGTAGTTTTTTGCTTCTTGACCTAGTAATGCAGAGATACCATTTGTGCCACCGTTCATAATAGAACGTACACGATCACGGTACTCGAAATGACCGCTTTGTTCGTGCATTGCTTTTAAATCGTCTGTTTTAATTAACAGCTCATCTGCGTTTAGCATTACCAAAAAACCTCGTTGTATTCACTTTGCTTATAATAACTATAGGATGGATTATAGTCAGCTTCAGCTTCAGCTAACATCATTTTTACATTGGTACGTATTCGTTTCATAGGAAACCAACTAGCCATAACTAAGTCAGTTTTAGTTCCTACGTTACGTGAGTTACTTGCACCTGCTTGTGAAAAGTAGATCAGTTGCTGTCTAAAAATATTTACTTTACGTTGTGTGTTTGCGTCAGAGTACGGTATGTTTACTTTCTCTTGTTCATACATACCTACCATACTGGTCACACCAAATGTAGGATCCCATTTATTTTTATAGGTTTGATGTCCCTCTATACGTACACCATGATTAGCTGCCCATTGTTTTATGTCTCGGTCTTGTCCGATCGCTCTTTGGAATCCGTTTTCTTCTATTACCCAATGTGCTAACCAATACTTGTCGTACCATTCCTTCATAAGTTTATGTGCTTTTTGTACACCACCACCTTGATCATTCTTAATATCTACAAGCCATACTTGTTGAGTTTTAATATTATATGCCCATAGTACTGCTGCTTGATACCCTGTACTAGCAGGATCGAGTCCTGCAATAAGTGTAGTACCAGGTGGTATGTCTCCTAGCTTACGTGACTTGTCTATACATTGATCAATCATTTCTGCGGTAAACAATGCCATACCGTCAGGTACTGCTTTATTAAGATATACCATCTCAAATATATTTCTACCGCCTACAGTTTCTGCTGCAGCTAACTGTTCTAATAACCATTTATGTGATCGTCTTGATTGCCATAACATATGCGGTTGGTGATCTAATGACTCATCTTCTAAAGGTATTTCTAGATCATGCGCTCTATCTACTATAGATTCCCATGCTTTGTTTTCTAAGAGATGATGGTAGAGATCGTCGGGATGTTGTCTTGATCCAATGACGACCATTCCTGTATGTTCCTCTTTACGCGATTGTAATGTTGTTGTCCACCAGTTCCTGGTGTTTTCTCTAGCACTTGGTTGCACAGTTGTTCCATGATCTTCGATGTCGTCTGCAATAATAAGGTCTGCGTCGCGGGAAAGGATTTTACCTCCCTTTCCAATTGCGACAAGAGTTGGTGACTTAATACCAGAGACTGTTCTAGTTGCAACAGTAAATTGACTGGACGACCAACTTTTTCCACCTCTATTAGAAGGTCTAAATCCGTCGTAGTCTCCGTAATCTTGTATGAGTCCTTCATTGTTCTCCAAATGGTCTAGTACCGCACCTACAGAGTTACGTGCAATGTCTTCGTTACCACCGCACCACATAACACGTATGTTTGGATTTTTACATATCATGTAAATACAAAAGTGAGTTAAGAGATCTGTCTTACCATGTCTAGGCGGAGACAAGATCATAAGTCGCTTACCAAACTTTATACTATCTAAGATAGCAGCTATCCACTTCTTTTGGAAGTCAGGTGTTTCATAATTTTCACCACGCTCTGTCAGGAAATATTCATCTCTAAACTTTACAAAAGACTCTACGTCCGCCTGCAGCTCGAAGGGATCCCCCCTCTTTTCGTGCAGCGCTTCTTTCTCTACGTCCTCTAAGTAAGCAGCTACTGCCCTAGATACTGTTGATGGACTGCAGCTTAATATATTAGCGATCTCTTTTTTAGTCTTAGTACCACTCATTATGTCGTGAAAAAAATTTTTCTGTTTCATTATGGCATAATAATCCCCACGTCGTTTTTGTACATTTTCATCTACCTGCTTGGGGTTCTGTATCTCTGCTGTGGGTTTACTAGCTCTCCACGCTCTCTGTCGTGTTCTTTTAGAACACCTATCACTACAATACTTCTTACGACCTTCAGGTAAAGGGATCAGACAGTTGTCTGCTGTGCAGATGGTGATTTTTTCTTTATTTGACATATCTCTATGGTATAGTGTAGCATACGTGGGATAAGTAATGTGGTGTTCCTGCCTATACAAACACCATATGATAATACAAAAGAGTTGTGGTTGGACTAGCAGGACCGCCTTAGTCATCCGTTGAGGGATCTTCCTCACATTTTATTTATTAGAGAGAGACAATATTTTTACGTTACTGCACTTAATAAACTGCGTTGGGTTGGGAGTGACACAGGGATTGCTACGACTGCCGAGCGCTCGACTGTTATATTACAGGATCTTCGTAATATAACATACTAGTGGTAGTTATACCACATATAGTGGTTATAGACTACACTATATATAGTATACTGTAGACGGGGGTGTACTGGTTTCGTGTTAGATCTTATCCCATATAAACATCTAATAACAGTGGGTTCGACTCCCACCACCTCCACAAATTGCCAGGTTTAAATTGACTAATTCATATATATTTTGTGCGCCGCCAGATTGACCTATGGGGGTTAATACTTGCTTTGCTTTCGTGTGTGTGGGTAGTGCGGCACGGTGCGGCGATTCGTAGGCGGTTTGTCCTGGACTGCTGACTTATGCGTTCGCCTATCAAATCGACTACTCGCAGCTTGAAATAACAGATATACGTCTCTCCAGGCGTCACGATCTACAAAATTTTCTTCCAGGATTTTCCGATCTTCAAAGTTTTCACGGAGATCTATTCGTCTTTCTTCTGACTTGGTGATCTATTATTCTCTCACAATGAGAAAAGCAGCGCCGTAGCGCTGCCTGTCTCTCTCTCCTGGTTAGTACGTAAACAATTAGGGGATTGTTTTCTCCAGGAGTCGCACCTTATTCTAACGTTCGCTCGACTTCTTCCTTTAAGTCTTCCACGTCTTGAAGCATTCCATAGAATTTATCGCTTAGTTCCACATAACTTGTTGGTACTAAATCGCTTCCTTGTCGTAGGAAGTCATAAGCATTTTGTACTTCTTCCGCTATATCTTTTTTTAATCCCATTTTAATCCTTTCTCTCTTGCTCTAAATACATCCTTGATAGTTCCAAGAACATACGCTTCTACTCTGTCCGCTTGACTGCTGCCTAACTCCAAGCTCGTCCAATTCTCATCGAACATATTCTTTATAGCTTTAACTAATGCTTTCTCCATTAAACTTCTCCCCTTTCTTTTGCTTCTGTAAATTCATCTCCAATATAATTTATATATTCGTCTAGGTCTCCCTGTGTCTCTCTTAGTTCCTGGCGTAAACTCCAGGCATAGACAACAAATAACGAATGGCTAGCTATGAGTAACAATATAAATATATTCATTAGTAACTTTTCCATAGATACGTAACTCCGTTAATCTCTGCACGCTCTAAGTCTTGCAGCATGTACTCTCGGACTTCTCTCCAATTAATGAACGGATAAAGGTGGTCTGATATTTCAAACATATCTACAAATCTATCCTCTAGCGCGTTCTCTTCACTTTCCCTTGATGTAAACGTTGTTACTTCTTCAGCAAATTCTTCGAACGCTTGTGTTGGCTCGTGGTTGACGTCTAACTCGTCACCCATAAGAAACACATCTTTAAATGCTCTTACATAATCAAAGTTCGGAACCAATTGAAGCAGCTGCACAAGTCCAAACAATTCTTCGGCTAGCATGTACTCGCCGCCTCCAAAATCGTTGTCCTGGATGTGTACTTCATCGCCGCCGCATGCGTGCGGAGTCTTTGCTTTTTTGTGTATCTCTTCAATACTCATGGCTTTTTGGATTTGTTCAAGCGTTGTCTCTTTATTAATTTGGAACCAATAAAAAGTAAGGCGCCCTTGATTGTAGCAAGCAAGACAACCTGGACAAATTTCTATGTAGTTGTTGCTTGTGGTCTCTTTTATATTATTCATTTTTCTAACTCCTTCCTAAAGTTATATTAAAATTGTACCAAAATATAAAACTTATACAAGTATTTAATTCAATGTTTATAGGGTTCTAGGTGTGGGACATAGTGAAGCGGACATTTTCCAGGACTCTCTAAACGTCTCCTAATGCCCTGTTTATTTCCAGGTAAAAGAAAAAGCAGCAAAGAGGCGGCTCTGCTGCTGATTCTCTCGGTTTTCCTGGTGATCAGTTTTTTACTTCGTTCAACTCCTTTAATTGTCCGACTAAGATTGAGTTAATCTCTTCGAGTCTATGGTTCTCTGTCTGTGTTATGCGCAGCTCTTGTACTATGTTTTTCCATTCCCATAATCTACGTGTCCGCCATTGTTCGTTAGCAAAATAATAACCTAACACCATGCTGCCGAGTGCGACCATGATATGACTTACGACATTGAAATGGAACTCCATTGTTCTTCCTCCTCTATTTTGTATAATGGATATAAGTTTTTACTTGCTGACACCCACCATTTCAACACTTCATTATTTATATCTTCCTGTTTACATTCAACTTCTATATCAAATTGAAATACAATCTTATATGTTATAGCCATTATTCTTCCTCCTCTATTGCAATAACTTCTGCATTTTTTAATGGATTATCATTAAAATCTTCCTCATAATATCTAGCGTCCTCAATAGCTTCCTCTTCAGTATCACCAAATCCAATTCGTACTACTTGATATTTAATTTCATATCTTTTAGCCATTGCTCCTCCTCCAATTCACAATGCTGCGGCATAATCCATAACTGTTTTTCAGTTGCGTTATCTGTGCCACTGCAAGTTTTCTCCATAAACACTGCGGTGTCATGCTTGCCCGTGTAACTATACATGTATGTAAAGTGTTCATCCTTGTTGTATGTTAAGAACTCGAACGCTCTCTTCATGTATACAGGTGAATACTGCATATGAGTAATCGGTTGTCTTCTGTCGGGATCTATTGCGCCTCTAGAATCATTATAAAAATCCAGGAACACTCCCTTATTTCTTTTTACAGAAGCACCTATGTTTGTAATTATGTATGGTTCTATGTTGTCAATACGTACAGTTAAGTTATCGACTGTAACTCCAACGTCTATTGTGTGGTCTACTTCCATATCATCATTCAATATATCTTTAGTTAGAAACTGCTGATTACCATTCAATGATATGTATGTATGTCCGTCAACTTCCTTAGCACTGAAGTACTTAAAAAGATGTGTAAGTTTAGCATTGAACTCTTCGATAGTGAATGTACCATATACACTTCCTCTAATGCTATACCATATCT
>CEWO01199450.1_pt1 | contig 10345 bp, 4 predicted proteins | sample 361561 | NCBI WGS metagenome assembly CEWO01 (sample SAMEA2623627, study PRJEB7988) | marine metagenome | isolation source: saline water (ENVO:00002010), including
ATTATGGTTTTTGGTGATGCTAAAGATATGCTTGTAAAACTTTTATCAGATCTTAAAGAATTATAATTCTACTAAAGTTTGCCTCAGCTTGATATTTTAAAATGTTATATAAAAAATCATTTTACTCTATTAGTTCAATATTAAATTAATTAATAATACTATATCTTGTACGTTTAATAATTCATCATTATTCAAATCAAGACATTGAATGTTATCACAATTATCATCAACAATACATGATACTAAACCAACTACATCTAATACATTTAAAATTGAATCTAGATTATAATCACCAGGAGTGCAACTAAAACTTGTTGCACCCTCATCTATCCAAACTTTAATAATTTCTAAAAGATTCTCAGGTATTTGATAAGAAAAATATGGCATTGGAGCTATTTCAAAATTATTTGGATATATCGAATGATCTAAAACTTGAAACAATAGACTTTCTTGATAATTAAATGGAATAACAGGAGAGCCATTATTTCCACCTAACATTAAATTCTCATATGATGTCCTTCCAAACCCATCTGTTAAAATCAAACCATTATCATTATACTGCTCTTGTTCATTATGACAAGCAACACAATAAAAATTAAAAATTGGTTTAACATCGGATTGATAATTAACATTTAAAGGCTCAGGGTAATCGTACGTTATTTCTCTAGTAATTGATGTTGTATAAACAAAGTCACCAAGATTCCCTGAATCATTATTTCCAGCTACGCCTGCTGTATAAAATGTGATATTGCCATAATAGTCTTGGGGAGCAATCCATGATATTGACCAGGTAGCAGATTCTGTTGTACCAGCATAATTACCTTCGGAGGTATGTTTTACATATTCAACACCATCTTGTTCTTCAATTATAACTGTTGATGAATCAATATCATTAAAATTTCCAGCTTGAATTAACGTTGCTCCTGGATTACTTCCAAAACCATTTCCTCCTAGTATCGCAGCTATTTCAAAACCCCAAATCTCAGCAAATTGATTTCTAACTGTTATATCTAAATCATAACTATCACCGGGGTTAATTATTTGAGGAAGACCTGAGATACTAATAGAAGCATTTTCATCATATAAAAGGGCACTATTACTATGACAGAGATTACAGGTGTTTTGCTGAGGAGCTCCTACTAATTCATTTTCAGGATTATCTGAATAACTCCAAATAAAACTATATAGAGTATAGAGCAATAGATAATTTATTTTTTTCATAATATAGTTAATAAAACAGAATTTTCTATAATTTCTATTGGATGTATTAATTAGTTTGATAAAATCCAATTAACAAGCAGTACAATATCTTGAATATTTATTATTTCATCTGAATTAAGATCTGCTAAATAAGCTTCCATTGATGATGGAGTTTGCCCTAAAATAATATTTATTAATCTAACAATATCAACAACATCTATTCCACCATCTTGATTTATATCTCCAAGCATCATACCTGTATCAGATATTAGCAAATCAATAGGAATGACCATGTTTTGTTCCATAGAGCTAGATTCAACTACTAAAAATGACTTATATTCATTATAACCTAATCCTTCAGAATCTAATTCTAATCCCATAGTTATTGATTCATTATAAGGAACCTGAGCTGAACCATTTGAATTAATAGAAACCCAAGATGGAGCTAAATCAAATACAATTGACATATTATTTTCCATGAAATCATCACTATTATAAGTAGACTCTAAACCAAAGTCACCATTAACATCTATCATTCCTATAGTTGCTGAGCCTGTATCACCTATCATATTTCTATAATTAACTTTTATTTCACCCGATGGATATAAAACAACTTGAAAATCAAATACTCGATCATCTCCAGACCAATGAATTACATTATCATACCAAATAACTGTTCTTTCACTATTTGAATGATATTTTATCTGCCCTTGACCAGAATTATTTTCTTGATTCTCAGGATTTAAATCATCCCAAAATGCAAAAATTGCACCTCTTGGTGAATCTTGATCAAATACTGGCTGGTTATTCCAAGCTTCACTAGTTGCACCAAATGAAATCCATCCATTTGCCATAACAGCACAAAAACTATAATTATTATCATAAAAAGGGAATGGAAAATTAATATTAGCAATTGATCCTGAATCATTATCTGGCATTACTAAAAGAGTGTTATTATCAGAAATATCAATCCATTCATAATCTACCATATCATCAACACTTGATTTAGTCCAAGAATAGCCAAAATCATCAATCTCAGTAACAGAAGAATAATGGGATGATAATTTAGCTTCATAAATAAAAATAGATCCCTCTTCTCCATCGTTTGAAATACTCAAATCAAAATCAAATTGATCCTCAGGCTGTAAATCAAATGAAAAACTATCAGCACTATATAATGGTTCAGGAGTTGCATATAAATAAGGGTTTCCTGTTGTTATAAATAATGCTGTTTGATCTGACAATGGCATTGATGATGGATGATAAGTATTATTGTAAGTATACTGTAGCCCATCATTAGATAAATGATTTTCAATTCCTACAGTACAATACTGTCCATGCACAACTGCACCATCATAATTGCCCACAGGATAATCACCTACACTGTTATTATTAAATTCTTTAAATTGTATCTTTATTTCATCATCGCCTGTTACTGTTTGTGAATCTGTATTATATAATATCACCTGAAATGATTCTAATGAATTATTATAAAAAGTTCTAACATCAGACCATTCAACAACAAAATAATCATTAAGCTGATCATAATAAGTAATAACATCTCCACCTCCAGTTGTCATTAAATCATCCCAAAATACAGCGACCATTTTGGGTGGTCCTCCAGGACCTGGTAATGTATAATTTCTAAAAGACCTCATATCTGTGTCACCAAACGCAATCCAACCATTAGAACATATACTCAACCTATCATAATCAATTCCATAAAATGTAAACTCAAATGGCAAATCTATAGTCTCTACATCATCTCCATTATCACCATTATCATTTAAATTATTTAATTCTTGGCCAGGACCACCATAGTTTGGATCAATTTCAATCCAATCATATGTAGGTGCTAATTCGTAATCATCATTTTGATCATATATGAAATATCCATAGCTATCAGGACCCAAAGGATCTGTAACTGACACTTCTCCAATTTGCAATTGTATCATCTTAGATGAAGAAAAACCACTTGTTGTAGAAATATTAATAGGAATAGAAACCATAAGACCGTTCGTTAAATTCTCATTTATAGAAACATTTAATAATTCATTTGATTGAACAGTTTGGCCTATAGCTGAATTAGGAAATGTGATTTGATATCCACTTATTCCTAAAATTGAAGCAGAAAAATCTAAGCTAGCAGTTACATTCTCTAAATTAACTAGGCCAGTATTCGATAATTGAAAAATCAATGAAGAATCTTCTCCTCTATCTAATATTCCATTATTATTTCCATCATTAACTACAATGGCTTCAATTATAACATCTCCAGCAACTACATTTATAGGAATTCCAAAATTCCAAATTTGACTTTCTTGACCTGATGACGCAATTGAAAGTCTCAAACCTGCATCATCATTAATTGAAAAATTTTCTGAAACAGAAATTTCAAAACTACTGATTTCAGTAATACCATCTTGGAAATTATTTGGTGATATATTATCAATTAATTCACCATCTGTAATAATGATTTTATCAGATAAACTACTCAATTGAAACACAGAATAAATAAAACTTTCAGATGATAAATTTTCTATATTAAAACTTAGCTCAGCTGTTTCTCCGGGGTTTAAAATACCATCTCCATTTCCTCCTTGAGTATCATCTATATTGACTGAGCTGTTTAAAATATTTAACTCTGAAGAATTTGAAGATATGCTAACTGTTGTTTCAACAGGAATACAATTTTGACACCTTGATGTCACAAATACTGAACCGCTATTATATTCAGACCCAATATCAAAATCTGCAATTCCATCTTGGTTAGATAGTGAAGTTATTTGCATTTCAGGACTACTAAAACCTGGTTTATAGAGCGTTACTATAACATTAGCTTGGGGCATTCCAAGCTGATCTAATACTTCTACTTGAAAATTATCAGAACCATTTAGAATCTCTTCATTATGATTAACTATTAATTCTTTAGCTGTAGAAGTCCATAATTGAGTAGAAGGATCTCCCATCAAACTATTCCATGTAGCAAACAAATAAACATTATCATTTGGATTTTGTGGATAAATTTCATTTAAAGCAAGTCTTCCATAATTCAAGGCCTCCCCTGCAGTTCTTGCTCCATAAAGAAAAATTCCGTCATACATCCCCATATTAACAATATTATTAAAGGCTGTATGAGTATATGGCTGTGCTGTACCAATTGCTGCTATAGCACCCTTTGGACTTGCAACAGATCCTGCTCTAAATAAAGATTCTACTATACATGAATTATCAGATTCAAAAGATCCTGTATCACAGGTTAGAGTTGTTAAAAAAGGTAGTTTAAATCCATTACTCAATGCATTAACATCTGATTGAGTAAAATTACTGAAACCATAAAAACCCCTATAATTCAAATAGGAGACTCCATCATTAATTTGATCTCTCATAAAAGAATCAAAATTACTACCGCTATATTGAGTTCTAACATCAGTAATGCCACCATGAATATCAAACAAAGAATTTATATACTCGTTTGTAATTACAGTTGAAATACCTGAATCATAAGGGTCGCCTACTAAAGCAGCAGTACCCATCCAATCTGTTTCATTAGAATAATTTTTCTCATAACCAATAATTTTAGTAACTACAGTTAAGAGCTCTCCAACATTACTTACAGACATCCTTCCAATTACAATATCTGACAATAAATCATTTCCTTCTAATAAAGTATAAGGATAATCACCTTCACCACTGGCAGAATCGCCCCACCATCCACCTCCACCTCCAGAAGCAATATAAGTATTTACATCTATACTTCCATTTGCATCTCCTACTAAACAAACAAATTCTGGTGGATTATTTGCGTTATAGTATAAATTTGAAATATAATTTTTTATTGATGTTGTGGAGTTCCCTATTTCATCAACTGAAATAACATCTACTTCAAAGCCTTGCTGTCTTCTCCACTCAACTAAAGGCTTAAAAAATGTATTGTAATCAGAAGTAGCAACATTTCCACCACAAATATATAAAATTGATGGACTTTGTATAGTTCTAGAATCTGTATAATCATTATCATTAATTATCATATTTTTATACATATTCTCAAATATTTTTGAACCTTTACTTACATTATTTGAGATTCTTAGATCTTCTGTTTCAGAAATAGTAATGCTAACATTCCTATAAACTTTTAATTCTTTTTTATAAGGATTATACTCAAATGGAACTAATGAAATACTTAGCATCTCGTATCCTCTTAGTGATTGAATCGTATACTCTAAATTTTTATTGGGATAAGACATATCCGAAGAATACAATTGATTATTTTTAGTAATTTGATTATCAATACTATGTTTTTGAGCTGGGTACAAATTAATATCAGTATAAGTGTCATATTCTAAAATGTCATATTCAACACTATAGCTCTTATTATTCTCTATTGCATAATTAAAACTGAACTGAGGTAGATCAGGCTCTCCATATCTATCAATTTTACCATCTGAAGTTGTTAGTATTTCCTTATAATCGCCTTTTCCACCTATAGAATATTCTCCAATGTTAAAAGAAATACTAGCACTTGTTAATGAAGAATTATCATTAACTAAAAAATTACTCGATAAAACAAAATTAATAAATAAAATAGCAACTACTGTTTTTAACCTCAATTTTTCTCCTTTTTAACTTTAAATAAAGTTATATAATTATACCTTAATACAATAAAAAGTATATTATTACAACATGTAACTAAAATTATTATGTAAATTTCTATTTATATGAATAATAAAATTAACCTAATAATTGATTTTGATAGTACTTTTATTAAAGTTGAAACCATTGAGATTTTAGCAGATTTTTCATTGTCTAATCAAAACAATAAAATTCAAATATTAAATCAAATAAAAGATATTACCAACAAAGCTATGGCTGGTGATATCCCCTTTTCAGAAGCTTTAGATAAAAGAATACAATTAATAAATCCAACAATTGATGATATTAATAAAACTATAAAATTTTTAAAGTCTCAAATTTCAACTAGTTTTCTCAATAATAAGGATTTTTTTAAATCATATAATAAAAATTGCTTTATTATATCTGGAGGATTTAAAGAAATTATTATTCCATTGGTAGCTGATTTTAATATATCCAAAAAACATATTTATGCAAATACATTTATATATAATAATAATAGAATATATATAGATAAAACCAATCCATTATCACAAAATAATGGCAAAAATTTAATTGCTAAGAATATTTCAGGTGATAACATAATTATTGGTGATGGATATACTGATTATGAAGTAAAAAAAGATGGGAATGCAAAAAAATTCATTCAGTTTACTGAAAATATTAACAGAAAATCATTAAACAACAAAGCTGACTTTATATCTAATGACTTTAAAAAAATCATATCATATATAGACAATGATATCTAAGCAAAACAATACTAATTGGGGATATCAAGATTTAATGCAATATCGCATTCATGAAATCTTATTAGTTTCCAGCCCTTATGATGCCTTTATTCTTGAAGAAGATGGGAAATTAACAGAGCAAATATTATCTGAATATATTGGAATGAATCTAAGCTATGCTCCAAGAGTATGGAATGCACAATCAGCAAAAGAAGCTACAGAAATAATTAATAAAAGATTTTTTGATGTCATAATAATTATGATGAGAATTTCTGATATGGATCCAATAAAATTTAGTCAAAAAATTAAAAAATTATATCCTAAAAAACCTCTTGTTCTACTTGCCTTTGATCAATCAGAATTAAAAGACATAACTTTGCATGACCAAAATATATTTGATGAAATCTTTATCTGGTCAGGAAATTCAAATGTATTTCCAGCTGCTATAAAGTCTATAGAAGACAAAAAAAATATTTCTAAAGATGTTAAAACTGCCGATGTTAGAACTGTTTTATTTATAGAAGATAATCCAAGATACTATTCAAGTATTCTACCTGTATTATATAAAGAGATTATTTCCAATACAAAAAAATTAATTGATAAAAGCTTGAACAACTCACAAAAAATACTTCATATGAGAGCAAGGCCTAAAATCATTTTATTAAAAAATTATGATGATGCCATAAAATATATAAACAAGTATAGATTCAATATTCTTGGAATAATATCTGATTTAAGATATCCATATAAAAAAGATAAACACCATTTATCAGGTCTAAAGTTGATTAATTATTTAAATAGAATTGATTCTGCTATCCCAATCATTTTACAAACAACAGAAAAAAACATTCCAAAAGAATTAAAAGAATCATCTGTAAAAGTAATTCAGAAAAATTCAACTATTTTATTCAAAGAATTACAAAGTTTTATGATAGATGAATTAGGATTTGGAGACTTTAAATTCAGATCTCCTAATGGCAAAATTATTAATAAAGCAAAAAACATAAGTGAACTAATATCTAAAATTAAAAAGGTTAAAAGTGATTCTATAAAATTTCATGCATCAAAAAATCATATTTCTAATTGGTTGGCAACAAGAGGAGAATTCAAGCTAGCTTCTAATTTTAGAGAAATAAGAAAAAATGATTTTAAAAATATTGATAAAAGGAAAGAACACTATTTAGATTTATTGTCAGATAATATTAACATATCAACTAAAACTAAAATTGTAGAATTTTCAAAAAAAATTAATGATTTCTCTCATAATTTTATTCAAATTGGAACCGGTTCATTAGGTGGAAAAGCTAGAGGATTAGCTTTTGCAAATAAACTTCTAAATAAAAAATCATTTAAATCAAAATATTCTAAAATAAGTATAAGGGTACCTAAAATTATAGCAATTGGTACTGATGAATTTGATTCATTTATGGAATCAAATAATTTATGGGAAATCGCTTTAAATATTAAAAATAATAAAAAAATATTAGATAATTTTCTAAAATCCAAATTACCAAAGAATCTTATAAAAATATTAAAAGATATCATTAATAATATTGACTATCCATTAGCAATTAGATCTTCAAGTCTTCTAGAAGATTCTCAATACAAACCATTAGCAGGCATTTATAGCACATTCATGCTTCCTAATTCAAACAAATCAAAACCAGAAAGACTCGATCAACTTATAGAAGCTATAAAAAGAGTATATGCATCAACTTTTTTCCAAAATCCAAAATCCTTATTAAACAATTCTGATCATAGATTAGAAGAAGAGAAAATGGGAATAATTATTATGGAACTTGCTGGTAAAAAACATAATGAATTATTCTATCCTAGTTTTAGCGGTGTTGCTCAAAGCTATAACTATTATCCTGTTTCATATATGGAAAGAAATGAGGGAATAGTATTTACAGCATTAGGTCTAGGAAAAACAATAGTTGATGGAGAAAAATCTCTACGTTTTTCTCCAAAATATCCTAAGATATTATCTCAATATTATTCAGTGAAATCTACTATTAATAACTCACAAAATAAATTTTATGCCTTGGATATGAATAAAGGGAAAAATCCCTTGAAATTTGGAGAATCAAAAAATCTCAAAAAATTTGATTTATCCATAGCAGAATCTGATGGAGAACTTTCAAATGTTGCTAGTACAATTACTAATGATAACACGATTAGAGATTCATTAAAATATTCTGGAATAAGGGTTCTTACTTTTGCAAATATTATAAAATATAATAGATTCCCTTTAACAAATTTAATAGAAGATATTATGTCCTTAGGAGAAAAAGCACTTGGATGTCCAGTAGAAATTGAATTTGCAATAAATTTGAATGCTAATAAAGAAGATGAATTTTGCCTATTACAAATAAAGCCTATGGTGATAGGTATTAAAAATGAAGAATTAAATATTAAGAATTATCAAAATAAAGATATTTCTCTATGTTATAGTGAACAAGTTTTAGGTAATGGTGAAATAAATTCAATATCACATATAGTATATATTGATCCTGATAATTTTAAAAGAGAGAACACTGAAATTATTGCAGAAGAAATTGGCAATATCAATAATAAACTTGGAGAAAGAAAAAAATATTTATTAATAGGACCAGGTAGATGGGGAACTTCTGACCCTTGGCTTGGAATCCCAGTTAACTGGGAACAAATTAATTATGCAAAAGCAATTATAGAAATTGGCATTGATGAATTAGATCCTGACCCTTCTTTTGGTAGCCATTTTTTCCAAAATATAACTAATTTAAGAATTGGATATTTTACTTTTAGAAAAAAATATTCAAAGAAAAATATCGATTGGAAATGGCTTGAAAAACAAAAGCTGATATTTGGCTCTAAGCATGTAAAAGTTATCTCTTTGTCTAAACCATTACATATAAAAATTGATGGGATAAATGGGAATGGGATAGTTTTAAAATACAAAGAAAAGGATATAATTGAGCCGATGAATGAAGAAGATTCTTCAGGAATTTAATCTAAACTCATAATATCCTCTATCAATAAAATTATATCAAAAATATTAATATTATTATCCAAATTCATATCAGAATTTTCAAATTGGATTTGGTTTAAAGAATCATCAATTATAAAATCAATTATCAAGATAACATCTAAAATATTAATCTCACTATCAAAATTAACATCCCCAAGATTAATTACTATTTCACTAGATAAAGAAATATCACCATTAATAAAACAATTTATATCTGAAGAAATTGAATAATAGAAAATATCATCTTCACCTACATAAATAGAATTATCCACATCTTGAATATTTATTATTTGATTTAAGTCACTCCCAGTATCTGATAGGATAGATACAAAACCCTCTAAATTAGCTGAATTTTGTGATGGAACAATATCAAAAATAATCTGAGATAACCCATTTGATTTCAAAACATTGTTATAAGAGCTTTGATTAGATAAAAATATACTTTCAAATGGTATATTTGAGTTAATAAATTGAGGATTGAATAAGCTGATATCTAAACTTTGAATTGAAGAAACATCCTTTTGATCAATATGAAAATAGATATTATTATCCATATTTTGATATTCTCCATTAAAGTAATTCCTAGAACAAAAATCTGCCCAGCAAAATTCAAATGATGTATTATAATCTGTTTCTAGAACATATTTAATAGCGTCTAAAGATGTACCGCCTACAGAGTATCTTTCCCATATTTTTTTTATAATTTCTGAATTTTCATTTTCTACAACATTCATTAAATAATGACCAAATAAAGCAATACTATAACCATCTGTAG
>CEWO01032105.1_pt1 | contig 10344 bp, 8 predicted proteins | sample 361561 | NCBI WGS metagenome assembly CEWO01 (sample SAMEA2623627, study PRJEB7988) | marine metagenome | isolation source: saline water (ENVO:00002010), including
GCTCAATTGGCCATAGATGCCGCAGAAAAGGGCGATTATACTGTTGCAGAAGAACTCCACTATTTGCTAAAATCGCCATACGCAGAGCAGTCGGAATACGAATCTAAGTGGTTCCAGAAGAGGCCGGAGTGGGCTGATCACAGGGTTGGTTGTTCGATGCTTTCTTGCTCAAGCTGATTGGTCGTCAGAGAAGGTTTTCTTCTGCATAATTTACAGCGTTTCTGAAGATTGCCATGCCCTCTCCCTCGCCGTGTTCGCCTTGATCTACGTCTCTTGTCCAAGTCGCACCTAACCACGTGGAGTGGTTGGCTTCTGGGTGCGGCATCAGCCCAAAGACTAGCCCTGTAGGGTCACATACTCCTGCGATATTCCGCCAACTCTGATTGGGCGATATTGGGTATGGAAGAACCTCATCACTCGAACTAGGGTATTCCATGGCAGGGTCGACATAGCGAACTGCTAGTTGTCCTGATTCGGACCAACGATCGAGAAGTTTTCTGTCATTGGTAACGAACTTGCCCTCGCCGTGACGAACAGGGACTCTCATTCTCGTGATTCCCTTGGTCCAGATGCAGGGGCTATTGGGGTCAAACTCTAGAGTTGCCCAGCGATTTTCATAATGGCCACTATCGTTCAATGCAAGCGAGGCTGTTTGTGTCAAACTGACTTCTTCGTCGCCTGGAAGTAGTCCCATCTTGACAAGTACTTGGAATCCGTTGCAAATTCCGATTACCAGTTTGCCTGATTGAACAAAACGCCTTACTTGATCTCTTAGGCCAAATCTCAGTCTGTTGCCCATAAGCCTGCCACTACCTAGGTGATCTCCGAAAGAGAACCCCCCCGGAACCGCCATAATGTGATAGTCATCTAGACTCATTTCTCCGTTTACAAGTCGATTGACATGGACTCGGGCAGCGGTGGCCCCAGCCATTTCGAAAACCGCCATAGTCTCGGTTTCACAATTAATTCCGAAGCCCGAGAGCACCGCTACACGAACCTCGCTCATTGTGGGCCACCTCCATCGAGGGCGCCTTTCCAGGCAGCCCGTAGTGAAGACATTGAAGCGGTCAGGATCGTTTCGTCGCCGTTTGAGATTGAAATTTGGTCGCCGGCTTCAACGTCCCCTAGAGAATAGCAGGCATGGCCGTTCATAGCGGCCTCGAATGCCGCGCAGTACTGTGGTTCAACACTCACTAGAATGCGGCCAAGAGATTCTCCAAAGAGTGCTCCCCATGAGTTGATTTCTGTACAGTCGCCCATTATTTTCGATACATCGATGTTTGCTCCTGCATCTACTCCGAAGCAGCATTCTGCGACCGCGGCGGCCAAGCCACCATCGGAACAATCGTGGGCACTCGCAATGAGTCCTTCGCCCATCGCAGTGGTTAGTGCTCGATACATTGCGAGGTTGCGCTCGGTGTCGATCTCAGGTACACGGCCGCCGATGCCGCTTACGCCATCTATTTGCTCGCGCAACATGTAGGAGAGTTCGCTCGCGCCCAATTCTTGATGTGATTCGCCGCAAAGATATACTCGGTCACCAACCGATTTGAAATCACTCGATACTGCCTTACGGACATCTGAGTGATTACCTATCAAACTGAACAGAATTGTTGGTGGAATACTAATCTTCTCTCCGTGGAGAGTCGCGTCGTTCTTCATCGAATCCTTTCCACTGATACAAGGGAGGTTGTAAGCCCTGCATACATCGTCCAGTGCGCGATTCGCGCGAACAAGCTGGGCTAATTTATAGCGTCCATCGGGGGTTTTTGCTGACTCGACTGGGTCTGGCCAACAAAAGTTGTCGAGACCTGCGATTAGGTCCAAATCTACTCCGACGCAGACTGCATTTCGCAAGGCCTCGTCAATGCTCGCAGCGGCCATCGCGTAAGCATCGATATCAGAATAACGAGGGACTATTCCATTCGAAATCACTGCACCTTGAGTCTGACCTTGAATCGGTGCGATTACAGCGGCATCGCCAGGAGCGTCGTGATTTACTCCACAAAATGGCTTGATGACCGACTGGGCGATGACTTCGTGGTCATACGAGCGTACCCACCATTCCTTACTCGCGACATTCGGTCGAGCCATCATCATAGTCAGCAATTCACCCATGCCCACGGCATCGGTATTGGGAAAGGATATCGGCTCATGTTCTGGAGGAGTCCATTCGGATTCCAAATCTAGTTGAGGGCATCCCTCGTGTAAGAATTCGATAGGTAAGTGGGCCACAACATTCTCGCCCATTCGAACAACAAAGGCTCCTGAATCTGTGAATGTTCCTACTACCGTAGCCTCTACCTCATGCAGTGCTGCCAGCGCCTCAAATGCGGCGCAGTCATCCGGCCTCACTCCAACGGTCATCCTTTCCTGAGACTCTGAAACTAGTATCTCCCATGGGCTTAGACCTGCTTGTTTGAGGGGGACAACGGCGAGATCTAGGTCTGCGCCTCCGGTCAATTCAGCCATCTCCCCAACAGAACTCGATAGTCCGCCAGCTCCATTGTCGGTGATGACTTGGATTAGTCCCTCGTCGCGGGCTTCGAGAATCATATCTATCATCTTCTTCTGAGTGATTGGGTCGCCGATTTGAACTGCGGAACTCGGGCTCTCTTCAGTAAGTTCTAGGCTGGAGAATGTCGCCCCATGAATTCCGTCCGAGCCGACACGCCCCCCGACCATGTATACAACATCGCCAGGGGTGGGTGTTTTGTCGTGCGATTCGCGTCCGTCTGGCAAGCGGCGAGGCATGATGCCTACTGTGCCGCAATAGACTAGGGGCTTGCCCAGATATCTATCATCGAAGATTATGGCTCCATTCACAGTAGGTATTCCAGATTCATTGCCACCCGCGCGCACACCAGCATGTACTCCTCGCATTACGCGAGAGGGGTGGAACAATCCTTCTGGGATTTTTTCAGAGTAGTCGGGCGGGCCGAAGCAGAATACGTCGGTATTCGCAATCGGTCGCGCCCCTAGGCCCGTTCCGAGGATATCGCGATTTACACCAACGATCCCTGTCATTGCCCCGCCGAAGGGATCGAGTGCGCTTGGAGAATTGTGAGTTTCTGCTTTCATGCAGAGGCTCCAATCCTTATTCCAAGCGATGACTCCAGAGTTGTCGTGGAAGATAGAAAGCAGCCAATCAACTTCGTTTTGAATATCCAAAGTCGGCTTCATGATGTGCGTTTTGAATAGCGAATCTATTGTTGAGTCTTCTCCGGTCTCTGTGTCTTTGTGGTGGATTTTTGCTGCAAATATCTTGTGAGAACAGTGTTCAGACCAAGTCTGTGCTAAACACTCCAATTCCGCATCAGTGGGTGCGTTTGGTGGTAGCCCCAATTGCTCTCTTGCTTTCCTTACCAAAGGGTCTCGGTAATGTGATTGTATAGCCTTCATCTCATTCAAATTTAGAGCTAGTAAACCGGTCTCTGATATCTCGATTAGTTCATTGTCAGATATCTCTAAATCTACAATCGCCGGTGCTGTTTGTTCGAGTGCGGGTTGATTGGGAAAATCGAGAGACGGCCATACTGATTTTTCACAATCCGCTTGATCTGAAATCGAGGCTCGCTCAATCATTGGGTTGTGTAATTTACCCGCTAACCAGTCAGCAGAAGTGTTGTCCGGAAGCCCCCAGAATGCATAGGTTCGCGTGGTGGCAACTGCCGAATCAGAGGTCAGGTGAGGGAATAGTGTCAGTAATCCGTCCAATCCGGCTTGACCCGCGTTATCAGTGACCCCTGGCTTAAATCCTGCTTGAATGACAATTTGCGGAGGTACGGGGAATATTGTTGAGTCATTGAGTAAACGGGTGTTGACACTTCCTTGTTCCATCACAGGGTCCGCAAATAGATCGTAAACCGTTCTTTCCGATTCTTCCTTGGATAGTTTCGCCCGTACTTGATAGCCTAGAATAACTCGCACTGATTGTACATTTAGATTGTAATTTGAGGCTAGCATACTCTTGACTGAGTCTCCTCTAGCATCGGGGAGGCCTGCGAGATCTCGGGTTGTGACCTCGAAAGAAAAGACCGGGGTTTCCGTGCCCATGAGTTAACCTCGGTGATTCGCTCCTGTGTCATTACGTCAATGAATAAACCGGTCACAGGATTAGAATTTGAATGATAGATATGTTATACTATATCATTCAAACATTGGATTATTGTTTCATTTTCTTCTTCAGAACGGACTGCGAATCGAATAAATCTAGAATTCAAAGTTATTCCCATATTCTCGGCATCCCTAACGAAAACCCCTTTTTCTCGGCATTTAGAAACAAAAGAAGAAGAATTCTTTGGATATTCTTCAGGTAATTCCGTCAAAATGTAATTTGCAACACCGGGATATACTCTGAAACCTAAATTAGAGAGTTGTTTTGAAAATAGTTCACGGTTTTTGTGTATTTTTTCGTATTGCTCTTTGAAATATTCTGGGTGATTTAGAGATTCTATTGCAGCGATCTGAGCAGGAAGACTAACTGCCCAGGGAGGTATAAATTTCCGTAAATAATTAGCATTAGATGTTACTGCATATGCAGCTCTCAATCCAGATAATGCGTAGCATTTACTCATGCTCTTACATACAATCAATTCTTGAAATTCTTCAGTTAAATTCTCTAATGATTGGTATCCTTTTACGTACTCGATATATGTCTCATCTACCCATATGGTTTTGCAATTAGTTTGGCCGTTTTTATTGGATAATATACCTCTAATGATGCCCTCCATATCTTCACAATACACTCCCGTTGGACTGTTTGGGTTGACTAAAATCACTGCGTCGTGTTCTCTAGATATCGAAATCAGTCCTTCTTTATCTATCTCAAATCCTTCATCTGGATAAAGTGGAAAATGAGTGACATTGCAACCGATTAGGTGTGTTAAAATATGCAGATATTCTCCATACATTGGAGACAGAATCAATACCTTTGATTCTTCGTTAATTAATTGAGGAAATAAAGAAAACATCAGAGATGAGGAGCCGGAAGATACCAGGATGTTCTCCTCTTTCACGGACCTTGTTTGTGCGATCTTTTGAATCAATGGTTCGCATTGAGTAGGGGGGGATTCTTTGAAGCATCTTTCGATATTTTTTGTGACAGCATTTGAGGCTTGAGGGCACGGTGGAAACGGGCTATCGAGGACATCGGCTACAATGAGTTGGTCCCTCAAATCGAAGTCCATGCCTGATGCGGCCCAAGAGGCTCCTCCGTGATAGCACGCATCGTCTTTGGTTTCTGGAGTATCGATAACTATCTGGTCAAGTAAATTGGATGCTCGTCTCATTGCTTCATCTATTGAGAGATGCATTGGATAAAATTTCACTTCGCCTGCTTCTGAACTATGTTCCATTAGGACGTTCATCCCTATGCTGTTGTACAATGGAAGGGCTTCCGTATGCCCCATTGCAACAAGGTCTGTGGCGCCGTTCTGTTCGGAGAATTTCAGAGACGCTAACATCAGCTTCAAGCCTAGGCCTTTACCACGAAATTGCTTGGCAAGAGTAAGGCCTCTGATCTCATGTACTGTGCCTTCGGGATAGAAGTTTGTTGCGAGTGTGTCCATCGCATCTTTTGTGAAATATTTCTTCATTCTAAAGCCCGATTCTGTCGGAAAATTAAGACTAACATATCCAATAAATTTCTCTTTGAGAATAAGGCATATGAAATGCTGTCCTGGGTCCTCCAATCGCCCCGATTCTTGTGTTTCATATTGGCTTAGTTCGTCTGAAAAAACTGTATGTCGAAGAAGTGAAATTTCATCCCACAAATTTCTGATACTTTCTGATTCCGCCAACATGGCGGCATTAGGGCGTTGGAAATATACTAGGCGCTCCATGGTTGCAGGGTTTCATTCGACTTCTTGAATGATGTCCCGGCATAATGCGAGTCAAAAATGCAGTAAATCTAGGGAAAGACTTGAGACGGTCGTGTAGGCGGAATGACCTGATGGAAGCCGAAGACCTCTGGGGCGCACGCTGGACTTCGTCCGCAAATCCGTTGGCCCATCGCTACATGGAAACCGCCGCTAGAAAGCAGACTTTGGTATGTTTAGCGGCCGATATGCGGAGTGTAGGTGAACTGATTGATTTGGTCGAAGAAGTCGGGCCATATATCGCCGCGCTAAAGACTCATGTCGACATGGTAGATGATTTTTCAAGCGAATCTTGGCAGGGCCTTGTCGACTCTGCAAAGAAGCACGATTTGTTACTGTTTGAAGATAGGAAGTTTGCAGATATCGGAAAGGTCTCGCAAAATCAGATGGCTGGTGTACACGATATTCGTTCATGGGCCGATATTGTTACTGCTCACCGAATATCTGGCCCTGATATTGTAGAAGGTATAGCGGCAGGTTGGGCGGACGTCGCGAGGATAGGAGGTGTTCTACTTCTTGCTCAAATGTCTAGTAGTGGTAATCTACTGAATGCGGATTACACTGATGAAGTAATTGCCACAGGAAGAGGTTCTCCGAGCGTAATTGGATTCATTGGCAACGGTAGTTCCGCTGAAGAAGTCGCCGCATTGCGAGCAAAGGTAGGTGATTCGCAGATGATTTGGACACCCGGAGTGAATCTTGCAGTGGGTGATGGCGAGATGGGTCAAAGGTATGGGCATCCGAAAGGGGCAGTTCTCGCTGGCTCTGATGCGATTATTGTCGGATCAGGAATCCATGGTGCAGATTCTAGGCAAGAGGCGGCAGCGGAATACGCACGCGAGTCATTCGAAGCACTTTGTGAGCGCGAGGGGCAATAATGCTCGAGACGATTTTGAATTTGTTGATTGTTATCGTCACTCTCTTATTTGTAGGGTTCTTTTTCATTCGTGAAATCATTAAGCGATGGAGAATAGGTTTGAGGATGGCCGCTGGTGATGAGAGTTTACTCACAGACAATTCTGTGTCTGTGAAAACGATTACCGATGCACCACAAGGAAGTGTGATTGTATCCCATGTTCCTGCAAAAATAATTGACGATAGTCAATAATTAGGTCAAACCGAACCAGTGACTTGGTCGATGAGTGCGTTTAGATCGAGAATACCGGCGTAGTGAGCACCACCGACAGCTCCGCCTGAGATAATCAGCAGGAGAAATAACCGAATTATCCAACGTCCTTTTCGCTTGCTTTTTGTTTTTACAGGAGTCGGTACGGGTTCGATAGGCTGGAGAGGTGGTAATTCGATGCCTTCCATGGGTGGAATTGGTACCCCGGGAGGTGGTGGCATCCCGGGCAAAGGAGGTAGTGCAGGAGGTTCCGGTTCGGGTTCTTCCAGAGTTGGGTATAATGCGTCCAAATCGGTGAGTCCTGGCGCTTCCGGGATTTTCCCCATCCATTGGCTCCACGCTTCTTCAATGGAAGAGTCTGTGAATGGCGTCATCAAGACGCCGACGGCGCCGGCTGAATATGCTGCATCTTCGGCTATGTCCATTCGACCGCGGCTGGATACGAATACTACGCGGGCCTTTGGATCGGACTCTCTCATCTCCAAAGCCGCTACATGGCCGTCAAGGGTCGGAATATCTACTGCTATGAATACTAAATCAGGCCTCAATGCAACGAATTCGTCGACTGCCTTATCTCCATCTTTGACAACTTCGGCGTTCCAGCCTCTCTTGCGGAGGACCATCTGCAAACGGCCTTCTGTGATTGAATTACCAATCACGATGAGGGCCGTCTTGGATTCATCCGCTGACATCTTCATGGTTACACAAGAGGTGTTATTGAAGAAAGACGCGGTCAGTCTTCTTGTGAAAGAATCGAATCAATAAGCCAATCCGGCTCGAAATCTTGTAAGTCGTCGTAACCTTGTCCGACCCCGGCCAATACGATTGGGCGGCCTGTTGTATGGGCTATCGAAAGCGCTGCTCCTCCTTTGGCGTCTGTATCTAACTTGCAAAGAACTGCGCCATCGAAGCTAAGCATTCTCTGGAATTCTTTTGCTTGGATTACTGCATCGTTACCGGCTAAGGCGTCTGCAACAAATAATACTAGATGCGGTCGTGTGACTCTGTGCACCTTTCGAAGTTCTTCCATCAAGTTGGTTTTGTTCTGCATCCTTCCTGCTGTATCGATGATAACAATGTCTTCTCCTCTGGCTTTTGCACTCTCCAATGCATCTCTAGCAACAGCTGCCGCATCTCCTCCTCTTTGACTTCGGATACAGCGTACTCCGAGCCTGTCTGCATGGTTTGCTAGCTGATCTATTGCGCCGGCTCGGAAGGTATCCGCGGCTGCTAAAACAACTGAGTATCCTTGGTTGGTTAATCGATTGGTGATTTTTGCAGTGGTGGTGGTTTTCCCTGTCCCGTTTACTCCAACCATCATTATCGAAACCGGAGTTCCTTGATCTGCAAAGGATTTCACTGTTTTATCGAAATCCCAGTAGCCCGCCTCTAGCAAAGAAAGGAGTGAGTTTCGTAGAGCTTTTTCGATTACTTCCGATAAATCCGCCTTGCGCGCTATTCGGGCGCCGATTATTGAGCCGCGAAGTGTAGTCATTACATCGGTAACTGCATCATGGCCCATGTCGGCCATCAATAGATCCGTTTCCAATTCTTCAAGAATTTCTTCCAGAGCGTTGCTAGCAGCAATCACCTTGCCACCACGTGTTAATTCTGCTTCGCCCAAATCTATCTTGAATTCTGCAGTTTCATTCGCCACTAGCTCTCTTCCGGTGGTACTAATCATTGGGTTGTGAGGTGCTTCTTCTTGTGGTTCTTCGTCGGCCTCTGCTTGCGCGACTGATGCGGCTCTTTCTGCCTTTTTCCGAGACTTCTTATCTGTTGGTGTAGAGAATGGGTCTTCGGGAAGTTCTTCCACGAAATCGTCCCACTGGTCCTCTACCTCTTCCTTGAATTGCTCAAAACCTGGTGGTGGCGGAGGAGGTTGGGCGTTCTTCGCTCTCTCTATTGCTTCCATCAGTTGACGGCGTTGAAGTAGGGCTTCCTCGGCCTCAATAGAATCTTCTTCGACTGTGAAATCTTCCTCTTCTGCGGCTTCTTCGGCCTTCTTTTTGAAGCGGTCGAATAAACCCATTTCTTCACCTCAGAATTTCAATCATCAAGTGTGAATTCTGTTCCTCTCTTACGACGTCGGCGCTTGGGCCTTGTTTCTGCTACTTCGGAGTCTGTACCTTCTGTGGTTTCCTGCGCTTCGTCTTGTAAATCGGCCACGCCTTCATTGAATTGTGTTGCGAGTTTAATGACTAATTCCTCAGTCTCGTCGAATTCAGATTTTAGACTATCCATAAGACCCAGTAATTCTTGATTTCTTGCAGATAATATCTCTAATGCTTCTTCCCGCGTCTTTTCTGCTTGGATTCCGCTACCGATGTCGACCACCGCTCCGGCTTCTGAGGGTATGTCAGCAATGATTTGTACCCCCCCTCCGAGTGGGATCATTGCATCACTCGCTCCTGATTCTGGAATAGCTTCCAGTGCCATGATTGCGCGGGCTTGTTCTTGTCTAACTTCTTCCAAACGAGTAACTTGAGACTCAAGATTCTGGAGGCGCTCACGTTTGGCCTCAACCTGTTGCGCGATGCGCTGCAATTCTGCCCTGTCGGGGTTGCTCATCGGTTCGTCGAGAAGTCCGGGTGCAATGAAGCCGTCGATGAATCATCGTCGTGATTTGTTTATCTAAGATAACTCAAAGCGATGAGTGATGAGGTTTGTTGCCCTTTGCATGATTTGTTTGATGTTTGTATCTTCATTTTCTGGTTGCCTGGCAAGGGAGGAGGATGTCGGTAGTGGACAATATATCGACGATGAGGAGGATTTGATTGATTACATCGAAGAAGGAATCTGCGGCGATATTGATGGGGATGGGGTTCCTGATTGCCCATTGAGTGGGTATATCGAAGGAACTGACCCTTGGTGGTGTACCTCAATAGGAATTGGTGGCCATCACGTAGACCCTGCTTATGAGAATGCAGAGAAGGGGAGGCTTAGTGACGAAATATGTGAGTCTCTTACCTATGAGCTGAAGGCTGCGATTGAGTGGTCTCAGGAGTGGCCCACACTAGGAGACGCTGAAGCTGCTGGATACAGTATGTCTGTTGAATATGTAGAAGGAATGGGGACTCACCATGTTATGCTCAATGATTTCTCAATGGAGGACCCCTCTTTCGATGCAGAAAATCCTGTGTTCCCGGGTACAACAATAGATTCTGTGTTTGAATTTGAAAGGCCTGAATTCCTAATGTATGGAGGAGAAGAAGAAGATTCAGAACTCGTCGGTTTCGCTTGGTTCGTACATTCTCCAGTGGATAATCCTCCTGAGGGGTTCTCGGGTGAAAACGACTGGTGGCACCGGCACGAAATCATGTGCATCCAACCTAGCGA
>CEWO01195371.1_pt1 | contig 10344 bp, 7 predicted proteins | sample 361561 | NCBI WGS metagenome assembly CEWO01 (sample SAMEA2623627, study PRJEB7988) | marine metagenome | isolation source: saline water (ENVO:00002010), including
GTAGCCGTAATGACAGCACTTCTTTTCCATCTTGTTGTTCTCGTTGCTTTCAAACTCGGAGCCTTCCTCGTTCTCTCTGTTCTTGAGTCTGAAGGTGGAGCCTCTCGACTTTCGTCACTCGGTGGCTTAGCAAAGCGAGAACCACTGCTTGCAGTAGCCATGTTCATCTTCATGATCTCTCTTGCTGGAGTGCCTCCTATGGCTGGTTTCCTCTCGAAATTATTGGTCATCATGGGTATCGTCCGTATCGCTGTTGGCGATATGGGTGCTGAAATTGCTGATGGTGGCGTTTTCGTCCTGGCAGATATGCACTGGGTTTGGTGGCTTGCTTTCCTCATGGTCATCAATTCAGCCATCTCGGTCTTCTATTATCTACGCGTCGTTGTCGTGATGTTCTTTGATGAACCTGAAGAAGGACGTGAAGGACCGCTTCCAAGTGGTTGGCAAGTTCGACTAGCAATACTTGCATGTGTGCTCACTACGGTCTTTGTTGGTCTCGCAGGCGACGCATTGATTCGTATATGCGAGATGGCTGCGCAAAGTCTCAACTACAATTGGTAAAGCGAGCACATCTCGCTTAAACGCCCTATTGCGCCACTTTAATGGCATTTTTTAGGGTGCTGTATTCAAGAAGGGTCGACTGTTGGAGTGAATAGGTGAGGCTGATTGGGTCGACGTTATGAAGAAAAAGTGGACATAGAAGAGCTTGCTCGTCTTGAGAATCCAGAAGATTCTTCTGGCGGCAAAATCAGAGTCAAAATGCCGAACCGAAAAATCAACGAAATGTTCGCCTTTGCAGAACAAATTCTTGGTGGTCGTCGAGTGACTGTTCTGTGTGAAGATGGTGAGACTCGCATGGCACGTATCCCTGGCAAAATGCGTCGTCGTCAATGGGTCCGTGATGGTGACCTGATCATTGTATGGCCTTGGGATTTTCAAGATTCGAAAGCAGATGTCAAACATCGATATTCCAAAACACAAGCAATGTATCTTTCCCGTAAGGGTGTCTTGCCAAAAGAACTTGATTTCTTTGGCATGAATACCGCTACTGATGACACCGATGATGAGTTTTCAGATACTTTCGGAGAGGTCGATGAGCCTGAACCTGAAGCAGAGCTTGCTGAAGACGCTGACGACGAAGATGTTGACGATTTGTTTGGTTCAGATGATGATGATGACGATGATGATGACTTGTTTGGTTCTGAAGCTGAAGCAGAAGCAGAGGAAGAAGCTGAAGAAGAAACCCCTCATGTTCCTGTTGAAGAATACCCTGATGAAGAACAGGGTGATGACAGCGATGATGATGACGAAGACCTCGAATCATTGTTCGGTTGAATCGTATGATGCATGACCCTGGGTGGGCGTATGGCGAAAAAGAAAGATTGGAATGATGAACTCGGTTCCAATAAACGTCAGCGTAAGCGTCACCGTCAAAACCGGAACTCATCCAAAAACAAGCATTCAGAACAAGGCAAGGATGAAGATTTTGCCAAGACAGAAGAAGATCACTTTTTGAGCAATTTAGAAGCAAAATCAGGTGCTTTTAATTGGATGAAAGAAGACCGCTACAAGCGGATGTTTCGTGATATTGAATCCAAAATTCAAGGTGCTATGGGTACAGGAACATACGACTGGGTAGACCGTCGAGTGTTTGACCAAGTGTTTGATCGAATGACGTTGATGTCATTGTATAAACTCATGAAAGGCGGAACCATCGATACACTTGACTTTCCAATTGCTCGAGGCAAAGAAGCGCACGTTTTTCACGCAACCGATATCGATGGTAAGACCGTAGCAGTCAAAATTTTCCACACCTCGAATGCAGTTTTCAAAAATCTCATTCAATACATCGAAGGTGACCGTCGATTCGGAGGATTACGCCGCCGACATCGTGATCTTGTTGATATTTGGGTTCGAAAAGAACATCGCAATCTTTCCAGATTAGCTCGGTGGGGTCTGAATGTTCCAAAACCACTTGGAATCCATAAGAATGTCTTGGTTATGGAATATCTTGGAACAGAAACCTCAGCATCACCGAAACTCCGTGAAGTTGAAATTGAGAACCCTGAAGTTGTTTTTGAGGAATTACTCGAGTTCTTAGCAACATGTTGGCAAAAAGCAAACCTCGTTCATGGCGATTTTTCACCGTATAATATTCTCTGGCATAACGGCGGTCCTGTAGTGATTGATGTAGGACAAGCCGTCATTCAAACGCATCCAAAAGCCCAAGAATTCCTCGTTCGAGATGTCACTCGTCTGGTTGAATGGGCAGTCAAAAATGGAATCGAAATAACGCTTGCTGAAGCCATGTATGAAGTTCTTAATATGAATCTCGATCATGTAGAACCTGTTGTTTTTTCAGAAGAAGAATAATTATTCTTCTCCCCAACTGACTTCTTCATCGTCTGCAAGTTCCATCATGGCTGCGACTGCTTCATCATTTTCGGGATCAACTTGAGATGCCTTCATTCGTCGAGAACGTCGCTGGGAAAGGTCGGAAAGTCCCGGTACCAATTCGTCGAACCCTGCGGGAGGAGCAACCATTTCATCACGCAGTTCGATAGATTCCAGTTGGCGGTTTGATAATCGGGAGCGCTTTCGGTCACGCTCGAGGAAATTGAGAACCGTTCCATGCTCAGCACCACCGGCAATCATTTCCACTGCCTGTCGAGCTGCTGCTAGACCTTCTTCCTCACCTACCAGAACGACTGTTGAATTATAGATGGAGATTTGTGTGTCAGTCAGTCCTTCAATCAGTTTACGAATTTTCCCGTCACTTCCAATAATTCGTCCTCGAATACGGCGCTGCTGATTCGACCTCTTTCCAACGAATTTACGAATGTCAACCAATTCAAAGAAATTATGATCATCGAGCAACTGAATAGCAGATTTTGGTGCCATCCCTCGCCCGATTGCCTTAATCACATCAGGTAATTTCATCGCTTTCACGGGGTCGTAAGTTCCTGGTTCTCCCCAGACAACTTCCACATCTCCAGTTTCAGAATCAATGTTGAATTCTTTACACCCAGAAGCAAATCTCAATGATTTTGCAGTCGCACCTTTCGCACCAATGAGAACCGCAATTCGGTTCATAGGTACTCGGGGTAGCGGTTGGCGCATGGCCATTCCTGTGGCCGGCCTCTTTTCAATCTCTTGTTCTGCGTTGAAGTAGAGCAAGTGCAAAACCAGTCAACAAGATGAGGACAATTGAGGGTGCAAATGAAGGTACTAATCCCGGAGAACCGATTCCTGCACCCGTTACGACCATGTGGTTGAAATTATTTCCTTCATCGTATTCATCGATGACATTGACATAATCGATAACCAATCGTAAATCAAATTGTCCAGTTTGGGGCACGGTATAATTCCAAATCAACTCTTCTTGGGCATCAGACAGAGCACCCGAATCTAATGTTCGGGATTCCATAACCGTCCAACTGACTGATGATGTTCGGTCTGCTGGGGCTGATTCTAATCGAACAACAACACTACCGCCATAATTCTGGTTTGATTCTAATAGACTGGTAATCGTGACTGTGCCAGAAGCTTCACCAGGTCGAACAATCAAGCGGTCGAGATTCGTTTGGGTTGCATTCCAATAAAGGTCAAGTCCTGGAAGGATTTGATAGGAACTTGGACTGGAAGTATATTCATTTCCAGCATTGTCGACTACAACTGCTCTAAACATCAAATATTGACGGGATTTCGTAGCCCAACTTGCTAATCCAACACTGCCGGACAATCCTGAAGACCCTACTTGCATCCAATTTGATGAAAGGTCTGGAGATTCACCAACACCATTGGAATCAAAACCAAATTGGATATAGGAATTTGCGGTATCGATTCCAGAACCATCATCAATGGCACTAAAACTTACATTTGCAGGCAGTAAACGACTGGTTGTTAATTCATCAACAGTCCAACCAATCGCTTCTGGAATTGTTTCATCGACTTGAACAGTCACCTGTATGGTTGCGCCAGTATTCCCTACTCGGTCGACTGAACGAAATGACAGTGTGTGGATTCCTTCAGCGAGATTGAGTGTTAAAGAATCTGCAGAGGTCGAACTCCACACTGTTCCATCAAGGGTATATTCAGCGGTTGAAACACCACTTCCTTGGCCGTCATCAGCATTATTGATGAGACCGCTCAAGGTCACCTGAGATGATTTTTGCCATGTGGAGCCATCGCCAACAGTCACGCTGGAAAGCGTAGGGCCAGTGCGATCGATACCGATGAAAAGTGTCTGTGATGCTGAGAGGCTTGAATCATCATACACCGTGATTCGAGAATTCCACGTACCCTCAGACATTGCCCCACTGCTCCAATCCCAGCCGTAAGAAAGACTGCTCGGGCCGTCATTGGATGGTGCTCCTGGACCGGGAACATTGGTGATTGAAGCATGACTGATGTCGTCATCACTCGCACCCCATCGGTAAGCCAATGTTCCGTCTGTCTCAATGTCAAACCATGCTCTGTCGCTGGCAGAACTTCCCGAACCAACCGCTGCATTCAGCGCAGTAAAAATGGTAATGACTGGCACTTGGTTTACGATGTTGAAGGTTCCAGAAGAGGCAACAACCGCTTCGTTCACATCGTCATCCCATGCGGTTGCTCGAAGCGTGTAGGAGTCGTTACTGTAAGCAGTAGAATCGAAATACGTTAGCCAAGGAGCAGATGTAATATTTTTTACCGTAGTCCAAGCATTTCCATCACTTGAAATCTCAAGAAGCAATGATGAGACATTTGCATCTCCAGTCATGCCAAAAGTTAGGCTGTGAAGGCCAGTAATGTCTTCATTTGAACTCGGCCCATTTGTGAATGAAAGTGTCAAGTTCGATGAGCTATATGCGACTCGTTCGATATCTTCCAACGGGCGTTCTACCAGTGGCGAAGAACTCAATCCGAGCAGAAGAACGACGAGAAGAAAACTCGACCACCTCTTGCCCATGAACTCATGACGGGTGCGGTTATCCTTGAATGCTCCCCTTCATCTCTATCTTTTTGTTGACTATTTGTGAGAAAGAACCCGTTTCGATTCCCGAGAAGATGTTGCTTTGGAATTGGGGAATACATCGTCTTGAGGCCAATAATTCATAACATGCAGAGATGGGTTCAAGTGCTTTACAAGGTGTCGATTACCTACATGGCGAGCGCGTGGAAGCCGACAATTGTGATTCTTCTCCTCTGTATCGCGATGGTACCGATGACAAATTCCGCTGAGCAGAGTGGTTCAATTCAAGCCTCAGAGAGTACGGTTGCTCTTCAACCTTCAAACCCTGAAGCTGGTGGTTCAGTCACCATCAACCTTCAGTTATACAACAGCGGCACGTATGCAACCGATGTCGAATATGCTTTCTATCGTAACGGAATTGGGCCAAGCAAATTACTTGAATCTTCAACTATAGATATCGATACTGAATCTACGGCCGAAGTCTCGACCGTTTGGCAGGGCCTCGTTGAAGGCGACCATGAAGTCCACATTACCTTTGAATATCCGCGTAATTCTGGTAATCAAGCACAATTTTATGTTGAGTTTACCGTTACTGGTTTGCCAAATTTGAAGGTCACAGAGACCCAACTCTCTCCTTCATCAGGTATTCATTCAGGCGATACAGTGAATCTTTCTTCCTTGGTTAGAAACTTAGGGAGCGAGCCAGCAGATGCGAGTGTACTCCACATTGACCTTCCAGGTGCAAATGATTTGGATATCGCTACTCCGCCCATTGCCGCTGGCTCTTCTCAATGGGTCAATACCACGTTTACTGCACCTTCAAGTGGTTCGCATTCATTGATGATTACGCCCGATTATCAAAATGCAGTTCATGAATCTTCAGAGATGAATAAAATGGTGGAAGTTCCTTTTGTCGTCGATACCCGTATGGATGTATTTCACGTTGGAGAATTGGATGTTACCATCGAAGAAGGTGCCCTTCAAGGACCTTGGGTGGTCTCCGGAAGGATTGCTCAAACCAACGGTTCAGGAACGTCAGCAGTTCCCCTTCAGTTGCAGATAGCAAATCCATCGGGTGGAGCGATTTCGATTGTACCCTTCACCGTTAGCCTCACAGGAACAGGGTATGCAGAAGCGGAATGGAGTCAAGTTCTTACCGCTTCTCAATTGGATGCATTGCCTGTAGGAATACATACCATTTCAGCACATATTGATCCTTTTGGAACGGCAGCTTTCACTCAAGAATCGACCTCAAATGACGTCATCTCAGCCCCCTTATCAAAATACGCAGTTCCAGACGTTTTTGTTGATTTGAATGCTATTGCTTCGTCACCTTCAGTGAACTCTGGTGATTCGGTTGAATGGAGTGTAAGTATGATTAATACTGGGGATATTGAAGTCACAGGTCGCCTACACTACACGTGGGAGGATATTGAATCAACATCTCCAATTATCTATCTCGGTGCAGGTAATGATTATACTTGGACCGTTGAATTAACGACAGCAATTGGTGCTCATGATGCGACTTTTGACGCCCAATGGGTTGCTTCTGCAAACAGTTGGGATGCAGACCTTACCAACAGTGTAGCCTCTGGCATGGTTTCAGTCGAAGCAGAATTGCGCTTGTCTTGGGCTCTTTCAACCCTTGAAGTGACGGGAGCAGATGGCTCTCCAGTTGTTTTACCTATGACGCAGGGCGAGTCCTATACACTCAAAGTTGATTTGACCAGTGTTGAAACTGGAGATTTGACGTATGATTGCGTGAATGGAGCAGGTGATATTCTTGCAACAATGGATGCTGAAGTTCTCAATCTTGGAGATAAAGTAACGCTTGAATGTCAATTCAATGCATCAGCACCGTCAACTGTGGTTCTTCTTATTCCTTCAGATTCGACCATTTCGAATACATTCACACGAACCTTTAGTACGGTAATGAGTGAAGAAGATCTTGATGATTTGAAAACAAACTCCGAGTTGGGAACCTTCACGCTTATTGGAATAGGTTCAGTCATATTAATCGCAATCTTAGCAATTTCAATTTATCTTACAAGAGAATCAGAAGAAGAAGTTGAACGTGACATCTTTGAGTACTGTCCTGCTTGTGACGGCGAACTTGAAGGCGATGAAGACCGTTGTCCACATTGTTCTTTCAATTTGAAGAAAGCACGAAACCAATTCCACGAATGTGAAGAATGCGGTGAATCAATCCCTGATTTGCTTGATAATTGCGTTTATTGTGGTGCACCACAAGATGTATCCTCATATTTCGAACAACGTCAGCGTAAGGAAAAAGTCGAGAAAGAGGTCGTTGCTCTTCCTGAAGAAATCGATGAAGATGAGATTGTTACCGGAACTGAGAACTTCGCTGAAGCGGTTCAAGAATTTGGTTATGATGAAGACCAGCTGGAAGATGAATGGGATGAGAACATCGAGAGTGCCGAGGCTGAAGTCGAAGCAGCATATGATCGCAGAAATGCTGATGAATTGTTGCGAGAAGACATGACTGAAGAAGAACTTGAAGCCTATCAAAACACGGTCACTACGACTCTCAAGAGCATGAAGGACCTCGGTAAGGAATCGAATGATATCGACGCCATTCTCGCTTCGAAAGGAGAAATTATCGCTCACAAAGACGATGGTAAAGACCTCTCTGCCAGCGATGCTGATATCCGTGGAAGATTGTTTGAAATTACAGGCGAAGAAGGAATTATGCCTGGCGATAAGGTCAATGTTGGTATGCAACTCACCGATTCTGCATTTGCTGGAAACGAAGTTTCTGAGGCCACTTCGGACTTCTCGGTAAAAGACGAGGACAAACCTGTTGCCATTATTGACGAATTAACACCTGGTAAATCGAAACCCGCCCGTCGTCGGAGTGCTCGACGTAAATCTGCAGAACCTGAAGCGAAAGCAGAAGTGGCAGAATGCGGTGCTTGCGGTGCAGAGATCGCAGTTGATGCAACAGAATGTGGAACCTGCGGCGCGAAGTTTGAATGATGTCCGTCGGCTTTCATAGGGTTCGTCATCGCTCTTGCTCGGCAACCACTTCACGTCATTCGGACAAACATCGCTAAGGCTCGAAGGTATCAAACCCTTGTGTCGTCCAACACTGAATTGATATGGGGGTGAGACTTAGCCCGTCCATGAAGAAGAGTTGGTGGATGCCAATCCTCATGGTGATGGTTTTTCTTCTCAGTAGTTCTTCTGGATGCTTAGGACTTCTGCAAGCACGTGAGAGCATGGAACATCTTCGCGGTGAGCCAGAAATTCAATCAGAGACGATTGTTCTCAAACACCAGAAAGTTTTCACGAACCCAACAGACTGGGAAGTCTATGAAAATTCGACGACCTTTTACATTGATGAAACAGTATCAGAATTAATCATGTGGAGGCACACGAGAATCACAGGTTCAGAAACGGTTGGTTGTTTTGAGAACTTTACTCGCTACGTCCGTGCAGAACTCCAGACTCCGAGTGGAAACACAGCATGGGCTATTGACGAATGTGTCTCTCAAGACCCAATTACAGACGAAATACTCCCTGATATCTCAGGGTTTGAAACTGGAAACTGGAACTTAATTATCACCGCTCGCGGCGCAGGAACGGCAACTGGGGCGCTCCAAGATTTTCTGAAGATAGATATCACGCTTAAGCGAACATGTATTCAATATCCTCTAGAAGACGCTTGTATTTGAGTCAAGCAAGCGAGTCATTGCAAGCATAAAGCCGTGAACAGTTTCTGCACTTTCCGGGCCGCTCATGGTTTCGAACTGCTCCACCTTGGACCATGAGACGCTGAATTTCTTGAACAGCATCCCTCAGTTCTTGCTTTGCAAAGTCATTCCAGGGGATTTGATGAAGATTCTTTTCTCCATAACGTAGAACACCATACGGCGAACTTTTGTTGGTATTTTTTTCAACCAGATGGAGATAAGCGAGTAATTGCATTCGATGTGAAGGGTGAGGGTTGACAGGTATTTTTCCGGTCTTTTGTTCGACCGGAATGAACTCTCCATCGACAATGACAATTTGGTCAGGCTTACCTCTTAGACCAAGTTCTCGGTCGACCAAGAGGTCTGACGTAGCATCTCCATCAGAATAAGCCACTTCATCTTCAGTTTCAAAGTCGATATCTTTTTTCATTGACTCGAGCGCATTTTCAGATAACAACATTCGTTGAAGCTGCCATGAAGCTGCCAGTGTCCATGCCATTGCAGTAATGAAAAGAATGAATGTTGCTTGACTTCGATCGTCTGCTCCAGCCAGTGCGATTGCATGTAATCCCAAAACAATCGAACCAAAGAGCAGACTTGCTTCAACCCGTCCTGCTTCAAACCAGCCTCCAATGAAGCCTTTGGGCTCCCAAAAGTGGCTGAAATCATTATTTCGCGATAAGAATTTAGATTTTTGGCGCGGGATTGTTTCTCGTAAACCTATCCAAGAACGCCAAGGGATAGAGATGGCTATGAAGCCTACAATGAGCATTGCTACGCCCCACATGGCGAGGTATCGTGCCATTTGCAATGGTGTTGTCACCTCATCGATGAAATTGAAGGCGATAGCGTCAACGGTTAAGGCGATGATGACTGAAAACCACCATGTCCAAATTGTTACTGAACGTCGCATCTGCGTTTGAATGAATTGAAAATCTTTCATTTTCTCATGTATTTGCGAGTGTCTTTTGATTCCGGCGACGATTGCCTCGCCTTGGCCAGAATTGCCTTGGCGAGATAATGACCAAGATAAAGGACAATATTCATGACGTTCTAAATCGCTTGCACTGACTGGTAGAGCAACTCCCTGTTCGTCACGCCAGGTGCCGTCTTCTGAAAGAGTAGCGTTCAGTGGGGCATTTTCACTCGAATCCTGACCCATGTTTCCCACCCCAGTAACCTTAACAGAGACGCTTCAGGTTTTGAGTTCTTTCATGGCTAGCCCGCTCAAATCACCTTGAGCATCAAGAAAAAATCATTCCGCCTCTCTACGAAGCGGTTTAATATAGAGTCCAAGTCGGACGACTGCTGAGGAATCACCATGTCCGAGGAAATGAACTTACTCTTACCCTTTGAATCCTATGAAGAGAACGCAGTCAACATTGGTACTCAACAAAAGAGTGCAGATATGGCTCGCTTCATTGAGCGTGTGCGTGAAGACGGATTGTATCTTTTGGACGTCAACATGACCGACTCCCGTATTCGCTCGATTGCAGAGTTCCTCAACAAGTATGACCCATCTCGAATAATGGTCGTCTCTGCTCGTCAATACGGCCAACGCCCTGCTCGCCTCTTCTCAGAAGCAATCGGTGCAAATGCAGCTGTCGGTCGATTTATTCCCGGTTCCCTTACCAATCCTGTGCTCCGTTCTTATGTCGAGCCTGATGTCCTGTTTGT
>CEWO01034660.1_pt1 | contig 10326 bp, 8 predicted proteins | sample 361561 | NCBI WGS metagenome assembly CEWO01 (sample SAMEA2623627, study PRJEB7988) | marine metagenome | isolation source: saline water (ENVO:00002010), including
TTATTATTGATTGGTTGCCCAGCGAACAATTCTGCTCCCGATGGTGCCAGTCATGAGTTTTCTATTCGGGTGAATAACGAACCACCAGTGATCAAAATATCGGGTATTGATTACTCTGTAGAGGACGATATTTGGCATACATTCGACGCAACCCTAACTGAGGATCCTTATTGGGGAAGAACGGAAATGTACTATGTCTGGACTCTTAGAAGACCATCTCATTCTGGCAATCTTCCAATAGATGTACAGATGGGTGAAGACCTCAACACATATTCAATATCCGGGGCACAATCTGGAAACTACACTCTTAGCTTAACCGTCTACGATAAAGGAGGTTTATCATCAGAACAGATGATAAATTTAGACATCAAGAATATAGTTCCGACCGCATCGCTGATAATTGATGGCGAAACTACTTCAGACGGTCAAGAAGTTAGAATTTCAAATCCTTCTGATATAAATTTAGATGCGACCGGAAGCTCGGATACGGCAAATGATGCTTCCAGTTTGAGATGTATTTGGTTGTTGGATAATTCCCCCCTCTACGAAGGATGTGACCGGCAATTTTCATGGACTGATGCAGAAGAATATCGCGCCATACTTACCCTAGAAGTGATTGATGATGATGGGGAGTTCGCAACGATATCAGTAATTTTGATTCATCCAGATGAAGTTAAGCCATTCCCAATACCATTGGTGGCCTTTGCATTTAGCGCATTATTCCTAACATATGCCTTAGTTAACCGATTCCGAGGGAATAGCGAACAATCAATACCGAAGTGGAAATCCTGATTTATACCTATTATTGTTATTTTTTTCATCCCACAGTCATAAGAATAACTTGCTTTTCGGAGAAGCGTGAACAGTATGGCTAGCCTACCTTTCTCGGAGTCAGAATACAGAGGGCGTCAGTCTAAATTCCTCGAAAAGATTCCTCAAGATTGTTTAGTTCTCATTCCAACTAATCCAGCTTCGATTCGCTCTAATGATGTTCATTATCCATTCCGAGCTAGTTCCTACATGCTCTACCTAAGTGGCTGGTCAGAACCTGAGTCAGTATTAATGGCAAAACATAATGGGAAAAATTGGCTTGTGTCATTATTCGTCCAACCAAACGATACAACCGCAGAAATTTGGCAAGGCAGAAGAATTGGGATAGAAGGCGCATCATCTGGCTGGCCCATAGATGAAGCCTATTCTCTATTAGAGATGAATGAAATAGTTACTGATTCGTTGCATAAGTCTAATGGAGTATACTTAATTCAAAATCTAAATTCAAATATTGACCAAATTGTCCATGATGCTCTTACCTCAAAGACTAGACAAAGAAATACATACGGAATGGGGCCAATTAGTCTAGTAGATCCTTCTTCACTCCTAGATGAATTGCGAATTTGTAAATCTACGGAAGAGATAGCCATTATGCAAAAGTCGGCTGATATTGCCTCTATGGCCCATTCTATGGCAATGAAAAAGAGTCATACCGGTATTGGTGAATGGGAAATTCAGGCAATAATCGAAGGTTGTTTTCAATCGAATGGTTCTCACTGGAGTTACCCATCTATTGTTGGTGGTGGTGACAATGCTACAATTCTACACTACCATGCTAACAACCAACCCGTTTCTGATGGAGAGTTAGTACTCGTAGACGCTGGTTGCGAGGTAGAAGGATATGCTTCAGATATCACAAGAACCTGGCCGGTTAATGGTAAATTTAGCGACCCTCAACGAGAGATATACAATCTAGTTCTAGAGGCTGAAATTTCTGGAATAGAAGCTTGTCGGGTAGGTGCGCCTTGGAACGCCTCTCACAAAGCGGCTATGGAAGTAATTTCTAGGGGTCTGATAGAATTAGGCATATTGAATTGTTCTTTCGAAGAAGCCATGGGTGAAGATTTAGATGGGGAAACCCGTCAATTTTTCATGCACGGAACCAGTCATTCACTAGGACTGGATGTGCATGACGTCGGAGTCACTAGACCAGGTGGAAAGGGCGATGGTAGGTTACTAGAGGAAGGCATGGTACTAACTGTCGAACCTGGAATATATTTCGCCTCATGGCGGGAGGATGTTGAAATCCCCGCGAAATACTCAGGTATCGGAATTAGGATCGAAGATGACGTATTAATCACCAAAGACGGACCTGTTGTATTGACTTCTAACTGTCCTAAACAAATTACAGAAATCGAAACATTGGTTGGCTCAGGGTTGTGATTGTTTGGCCGTTTGGCAAGAAATTCTTGAAGCCCAGTTAGGTGATAACCCTCCCCGGCTTTCTGTTGAGGAAGCAACAATTCTCTATGATGAAGCAGATCAAAACGAATTATTGCATGCTGGATTATTGATGCGTAGAAAGAGAGTTCCTGGAAATAAAGTAACATATCTTGTCGATCGGAATGTCAACTACACTAATGTATGTACCATAAATTGTCAATTTTGCTCTTTCTATCGCCCACCAGGACATGAAGAGACTTACACTCAATCCGTAGACCAAATTAGTGCTAGATTTGCCGAATTAGAAAATATCGGTGGTACGCGTGTATTAATGCAAGGTGGTGTCAACCCAGATTTACCTATGGAATGGTACACGAATTTGATTTGCCAATTAAGGGAAAGGCATCCAACAATCGATTTGGATTGTTTTTCTCCTATCGAGATTGAAGGAATCGCAGAAGTTTGTCAAACATCTACCAAAGAGGTGCTAGAGATATTGAAAGATGCTGGAATGCACGGTTTGCCGGGTGGTGGAGCAGAGATGCTCGTTGATGATGTTCGATTAGACATCTCTCCAAAAAAAGGCAGTTCGGAAAATTGGCTAAGAGTTATGGAAGAGGCACAACATCTTGGACTCACAACATCAGCAACGAATGTCATTGGTTTTGGTGAGAATAATTTTCATCGAGTTCAACACATGGATAGAATTCGGACCCTTCAAGACAGAAGTTTGGGAGTGGGATTGATTGGATTTACTTCATTCATAGCATGGCCAGTTCAATTAGAAAACAATACATTTGGTAAAAGGAATAAGGGTCAAAATAGAATTCAATTAGGGGCAGGCGCACATGAATATCTTCGTCATGTTGCTATTGCTCGTTTATTTTTTGACAACATTAGCCACATACAAGCATCTTGGCCTACTATGGGGGTGGGTATAGCCCAATTAGCCCTATTTGCAGGAGCAGATGATGCAGGCTCCACAATGATGGAAGAAAACGTAGTTTCTGCATCCGGCACTACAAAGACTCTAGCTGGAGAAGATGAATTGCAGAGAGTAATTTCGCGTGCAGGTTTCATACCACAAAAACGAGATTCAGATTATAACCATCTAGATACAGAAATTCTCGATCAGGGTCAATTAGCCAGCCCACCGCCTTTACAACCTGTGTGATTATTCCTTAGAATCTTCAGACCTAGCAGCCCTAAGGGGAAGATTATCAATCACTACTTGGTTATCTGTTTGGGGCATAATAATTGGACTGACCCACCTTAACCTCATACCTTGCCAAAGCACGTGCAAATGTATCTCCCAATGTAATGCAATCATAGAGGAGTAAATTGTACCCGGCCATCTTTCGTTAGGACCATTCAATCTGATAGGTAATTCTTTGTTTGTTTCTAAAACCCCTCTCGATCTAACCCGCATCGGCTCCAATAGAAGAATTCGGGAATAATCAACTGCTAAAGGTGTTGATTCTCCTACTCCTGTCCCATGTTCTTCCCCGCCTGTTAATCTCTTTTCTGGTAGGGCTGTTGACATACCAGGAGGGGGTTGATTTCCTTCTGGTCGTTTGGATGATTTAAGCATGGATTTTCTTTCAGGGACAGCGACTCCAGCTTGTATTCTGGCTGCAGAAAAATACACCTCTTCTGGTAATTGCATTTGTGAAATTTCCACCCACCCATCACCTATCGATAATTCCAATTCAGGGTCTTTTAGTGGAGAATTGATGTAAGTGTTTTGCCTATAAATATCTCTAGAATTTGCGTATATTCTGATTATTATTGGCAATACAAATATTGGAAATGTTATGAATAATAATTTTGGATAATCAAGTGGTCCAATTTGATAAGATCCTTGGGTTAGCCAAGATAGTAGCGGCACATCTCCTAAAGCCGGAGCTATAGCATGAAGAAAAAGAGAGGAAATTAACAAAATTACTGTGGGTGCGATAAATTTCCTAGCAATTGCATGTAATGGATCGGGTTCAATGTACCAACCATTTCTAGTTCTCATTAGAAATGGTAATGTTGCAGTAGTAGTGACAGATTGAATTTTTGGTAGATTGAGGTCTTTATCTGTTAGTCCTCTCCATTCTACCAACCAACCAGATTCTGAACCAATTTTGAAGGGAGTGGGTGGTTGGGAATTTGATTCGAGAATTACTTCCGTAATAGGTATTGAATCAGGGTCTATATTTGTATGGTCAAAGGGCGGGTATCTGATTCTTTGGACAGATTCCAAATGTTCACCCCCAAATTAATGCAGCAGCGGCTTTCGAAGCCAGACGTCGGAATTCCGGGACATCTTTCAACATCTTAATACCGAGTGGGATTGGATTATCTATATCCCCTAATTGATTGATTAAATCAATCACCTCTGGTTGTGACCAAACCGAGAATAATTCGTCCAATTCTTCATCAGTTGATTCTGTCAAAAATACGTTTCTTAATGCTCTTGATTTGTTTTGATTCCGTCTAAGACTAGATATTGTATCATTCAAATTCTTCACAGTAGATTGAGTAAAATCATTGGTCGCAATGGCTTCTACTAATTTTGGAAGCATGAGATCAACTTGTTCGAATCCTTTTCCTATTCCGCCACCCGTTGTAGGTTTGCAAAGACCCGCTGCATCCCCGAATACCCCAACACGGTCAATCACAGGTTTGTGAATCAAGCCAGACGGAACGGGCCCACAGTACCTACCAACCTCTTTACAATTGGAGAATCTCTCTTTCCATTGTGAGGATTTCATTAGCACCTTCAATAAATCCTCACAGGATTCCTCTCCTAATTTGTTCGGTAGAGACCAGTTTCCAATCCTAGTTGTATCGCCCGATGGAATTGCCCAAGCGAAAAATCCGGGAGCGAAATCATCTCCCGTAAAGAGGTCAAGTCTCCCTTCTTCCCCTGGATATCCTGTTACCTCAATTTGGAATCCAATCAACAATTCTTTCGGTCGGCCCATTTTGAAAGTCCTACGCACCCAGGAATGAGCACCGTCTGCACCACAAAGCATACGGCATTGAAGTTGTTTAATTTCTCCATTTATATCTAATGAAATATCAACTCCGGAGCTCGTTACAGTAGCGCTAACTGGCTTTGATGATAACAATAAATCGGCCCCGGAATCAAGGCTAAGTTGGACCACTCTTTCATCAAACAATTTACGGCAAACCGACCAAGTTCTGGTTGTATCTGGGTCCCCTATTACAATTTCTGTACCCGATGGGCTGTACATCCTAGCGCCCCAAATTCTTGTCAGTACCGTATCGAATGCCCCTATCTTATCCATAGCTGATGGATTAACCATTCCAGCACATTGGAATGGCCTTCCAATCTCAGCGTGTTCTTCAACAAGGAGAACACTCAAACCCTTCTCCGTTAACTTCCATCCAAGATATCCACCTACAGGTCCGGCACCAATTACAATAACATCGTAATTGTCTCTAATCAAGCGCTACCCCCCTAGCCCTTGGACCAAGGTAGTATTGGCGCATAGAACAAAAGATATCATTTCTTTTGTTGACGCTTTCGTGATTGAATCATTTTTTTCATTGTACCAATTAAACCACTGGCCTCATTTTTAGAAATTTCATCAATAGTGGTTACTTCGCCAATAGCCATAGCATCCTCAATACTAATTTCTAAATTTTCAGACATTGATTTGATAGCCGCTACTTGCTTTTCTGTAGCTGGAGAATCTTTGTCGATTCCAATCAATGTATTGATTACCGAACTTGCAGTGCCGTCTCTACCACCTGTTAATTCCTCCAAATCACTGTGGCCAAGTTCCGATAGTATTGGTTCTAAATCAACAGAATTTTTATCAGCTAATCTGATGATTAATGCCATTTGTTTTTCACTAGGAGGAATATTTTCAATTTTAGAATCGTTGAGTTCTTCAATGATTCTTCTTGCGTCTTCCCCAGTAAGTTCATCGATATTCTTACCTTTGAACAATTCTGATTTTGTATCATCAGCCATTCGTGAGGTCCTATTAATGATAAAATTACGTTGCTTCACCGTCGGCTTTAGTTTTCTTATCTCTAATGCGTTATTATGCATGTTTCTAAAGTCCGTAACAAATTTATGCCAAACTATGGCGCCACTAGTATCTCCATCTTCTACCTCATCTAAACTAGATTCCATCAATGCTGTGAATCGCGGGGTGAACAAACCCTCAGATATAGTTCCAGACGAATTCTGATCCGACCCATAAAACGGCACCACATCAATCCATAACAATCTACCTTGGTCTGTTGGAATCAGGGATGAACCCTCTTTGTCGACATAGCCTCTGTCTACTAGCTTACCTACTGTGGTCAGATATGTCGAAGGCCTCCCTATGTCTGCTCTCTTCATTTCCTGGATTATCGAACTTTCAGTGAATCTCCTAGGTGGTTTCGTCTCGTCAGACGTTAAAAGTGGGTTTTCTTCTGTCGAAGTAAATCCCCAAATTGTTCCAATTTCGAAACCAACCTGTGGTGGTTCTGTTTTTACCTCTTTATCTGCGGAGTAGACTGCTTCCCATCCCGCATGGATGCGCCATGAACTGGTTCCATACAATGGCAAATCTAGTTCTGAGACCTTTACTACCAAATCCCTTCTTTCTCGTATAGAATTTGACATTTGGCTTGCAGCAAATCTACCCCAAATTAATCTGTATAACGACTGTTGATCCGCATCTACATCTGCTAATGTCTTCACTTCAGGTTGGGTGGGCCGAATCGCTTCGTGAGCATCCTGTACATTGCTTGCACCTTTTTTTGCGTCCGGTCCTAGCACTCCGGGCCCTAGGTGATTAGAGCCGTATTCTTTTTCGATCAATGATCTAATTCTATCTCTAGCCGTTTTGCTTGTACGTGTAGAATCTGTCCGTATGTAAGTTATGTGACCTGATTGATACAGTGCTGTGGCGACTCTATTTGTTCTACCAATGGACCACCCCATCCTGCCATTGGCGGCTCTTAACATAGATTCGGTTGTGAACGCAGGTTGAGGTTTTCTGTTGGTCTTTCCTTCCTTTACGGATTCTAATAATAATCCATCGGAATCACGAATTTTTTTCATTGCGCTTTCGGCCAAATCCCCGTCAAAAGTTCTGTCTGGGTGATGTTTCCCATCATCGTCTTTCCAAGCACCATCATCATTTTTTTCATGGAATCTAACTTTGAAGGAAACACCATTGGAATCGACCTTAATCGAATGATATGGAATAGGAACATGTGCGTCTCTTTCTAGTTCTCTTTCTACAATGAATCCAAGGGTGGGGGTTTGTACACGTCCCATTGAAGCTAAGTTCCAGGATCGACTAAATCTTGAACAGCGGAAACCTACCAACCTGTCCATAAATCTTCTAACTTTGGCAGCATCGACAAGATCCATATCGATATCTCTAGGTGATTCTATTGCTTCTTGTACTGCAGAATTTGTAATTTCATTGAATGAGACACGATAGATTGAATCGTAATCATTGAAGATTTCTTTCAATCGCCAAGCAATAAATTCCCCCTCTCTATCTGGGTCGGTGGCGATATAAATTTCATCAACTGAATTTTTTTTAGCTTTCTGTCTTAATTTGGAAACAATTTTCTCGGCTCTAGCAGTGTAACTCCAAGGTGGATTTGGTAATTGTCCTTCCTTCGAAGACCACATTGCTTTGTTATCTTGCTTTGTGCCTCCTCGGGTTGGTAAATCTTGTACATGGCCATTACAGGCATCGACAATCCAACCCTTGCCGAGATATTTCTTGATCGTACGGGCCTTTGCCCCTGATTCCAAAATCATGAACTTCAATTAATCACACTCGACTTAGCGGTTCGCCATCTGACATTGGCTTACCACGTTTCTCGGTGGCGACATGAACCCTGTATAAACGTGAGTAAGGTTAGAGCGATGCAAGGCGCGCGTGCACGCGTGCCTGTGTCGCGCGCGCCATGCGCGCGCATGCGAGAAAACCAAAGATATCGGGATGACAAATCATCTCAATAGTACAATTCTCTGATAGCCAATTCATCCCATGGAGTTTCAGCATCAGAACCACCACATCCTGCGCAGGCGGGGTAGCCTGCAGATGCCAGCGCTATAACCTCCTCAATCAAAATATCAAATCCAGTTTGCAAATCTAATGGTATCCAAACCTCAGATTCTGCAGGAGCATCTACGCCTATTATCCCTCCACCTTCACCAATATTCTTCACGGTGATATTGTCTAAATCATGGGCATTAAATTCAATGCCAAAATACAAACTAGGGGATAAATCTGATATTCTGATTCCTAATTTCTCATCTCTGGCAATATGACTTGGTAGAGTAAATATTACTCCTCTTGACCTAAGGATTCTCCGGGCAAGTTCCCGTAAGGAGCGAGTGCACAAATCTGCATCCATGGAACCCGTAATACCCACAAGACTTGAAGGATGCCTCATCAGCCGGCTGTGAGATGGGTCTACCATATCGCTTTCTGGTCCGCCCCTCTTTACGCCTTATTGATTCTGAAAAAGCCCACAATCTAAGTGTAAAAACACTTACTAAATTTGCAGAAAATCGACCCGCGCAAAAAATACTAAATTCAATCTATGGTACACCTAACCTCCCTATCACAGTTTTTGGGAAGTTGTTCAGACACCCTCTTGGGTTGGCTGCGGGTTTTGATAAATCGGCTCAGGCCATAGGTGCTTGGCCTGCTCTTGGTTTCTCTTGGGTCGAATATGGGGGGGTAACTCGTTATCCTCAAGATGGTAATCCAAAACCTAGGATGTTTAGGTCCAATCGAGAAAACGCTCTGATTAATCGAATGGGATTCAATAATCCAGGGGCCCAACAGATTCGAGACACTCTCTCTAAGAGACAAGTATCCGGAAAATGGCCAAATGTACCTATTGCGGCAAACATTGGCCGCTCCAAAACCGTAAACAATGAGCGAGCACCCAGTGATTATGCTGAAACTTTTGGATTATTATATGACCATGCAGACATATTTGTGCTGAATGTTTCCTCACCAAATACTCCTGGTTTACGAGAACTACAGGAGGATGATCATATTCGTGATGTAGTGAGCGCATGCACAGCTCTTCGAGAAAAAAGATCAGGATCTAAACCAATCCTACTGAAATTCGCTCCGGATTTACCTAGAGACGATCTCCTATCCTGTGCAGGCGCAGCACTTTCCGCTGGCATTGATGGATTTATTGCGACGAATACAACAATTAGTAGGCCTGCTCCAAATAACACAAGTTCAAGGAAATTTTTTGCCGAACAAGGGGGACTATCAGGTAAACCACTTCATGAAAAATCAATACAGATGATTGGAGATTTGTATGACAGCATCGGAGGTAAAGTGCCAATCGTTGGTTGCGGAGGAATAGATTCTGGAGATTCAGCTTGGAACGCGATTACTAATGGTTCCTCATTACTACAACTGTATTCTGCAATGGTGTTCCAAGGTCCCTCCGTTGTAAAGAGAGTCACTAAAGGATTGAAAGCCAAAATTGAAAACCAGGGATTTGCTGATTTACAGGAAGTAGTAGGATATACTAGACCATAAGTTCCTCTGTCAGGTGAGAGTAAGGCTATTCAATACCCTGCTGGAGGAATTATTGTGAACACAACCCGCAGGTCCCGACTGTTGTTTGTCGGAGCAATTATGCTTGGACTGATTGGATTGATGTTTTTATCTGTTGACCCTCAAGTTCAGTACACGGTCGACGAAGTTATGGATTCCCCGGAAGAATTTAGTTCAGAAGAAGTAAATATCCGTGGAATTGTAAAAAATGAATCTATTGACAACTCGTCCTCTACTTTCCTATTACAGGGATCTGAGTCCAAAATTCTAGTCTCATTTGCGATGATAGCGGTACCAGACGGATTCGAAGAAGGTCGCATGATAGCGGTCAAAGGTAACTTAATTCAAGATGGGGAAATGTGGATAATCGATGCTAAAGAAATCCAAACTGGTTGTCCCTCCAAGTACGAAACCGAATAAATTAATACAATTTTTTACCTTACAATGCTGATTTGAGTAATAGTTTCGTTCATAGGTAAGCGCTACGCGCATGGATTGGGCTAGGGGGAGCGTTGACGTGTTCTATCATCCACAAATCGTC
>CEWO01082669.1_pt1 | contig 10293 bp, 8 predicted proteins | sample 361561 | NCBI WGS metagenome assembly CEWO01 (sample SAMEA2623627, study PRJEB7988) | marine metagenome | isolation source: saline water (ENVO:00002010), including
GTGGGCCAATTTAAGTAAATTTTCGTCTCAGAATTCAGAGAAATAATTCCAATCAGAATCAGAATTATTCCAATAACTATAGTAATAATAGAGGTAAGTTCTTGAATTATAGATCTAGCGCCAAAACTTATAGAAAAACCTATTGTAGCAAATACAATAATAAATCCTAATGTAACGAAAAATGCAATTTGGGATAGATGAAAATAATTTGTTTCTTTTGTATTATTAACCTTATTATTTTCATTCAGGATTAACCCTAAGTAAGTTGGCAAAAGTATAAAACCACATGGATTTACTGCTGCACTCATACCCGCTAGAAATGCTAAACCAAGTGGAAGTGAAGTCCCTAACTGATTGATTATTGTAGCTAATTCTGTTGATATATTTGTAACAAGACTTGTTGGTATAAGACTACTAGTACTTTTGCCATCTGCAGAAGAAATTCCTATGAATATAATAGCAATACTTATTAGTCCAGTAACAAGAAATGATGGTAATAACTTAATCAAATTTTTTGATTCCATACTACTATTCTATAATCAATAATCAAATGATTAAATAGAATTTTTTAATTCATTTATACAATCATCAACCGAGGCGTTGGAGTTGTATACAGCAGAACCTGCAACTAATACATTGGCGCCTGCTTCTACCGCGGATTTAATACTCGATTTATTTATTCCTCCATCAATCTCTATATCTGCATTGAGACCATCTTGGTTAATTATATTTCTTAAATCCGATACTTTATTTAATGTTTTAGAAATAAAAGTTTGCCCTGGAAATCCTGGGTTTACAGACATAATCACGATTTGGTCTAATTCTTCAATTATCTCAGAGAGGGCACTTATAGGAGTTCCCGGGTTTAGTGCAATTCCAGCTTTTATATTATTTGATTTGATCATTTGAATAATTCCATGTAAATGGACACAAGCTTCAATATGAACATTTATAATATCTGCCCCAGCATCTATAAATAAGGGAATTTGCTTTTCAGGTTCAGTTATCATCATATGCACATCTAATGGTAAATTAGTCCAACGACGTATTGCTGAAACCATTGAAGATCCAAATGTTATATTTGGAACAAATTTACCATCCATAATATCGATGTGTATCATATCTGCCCCAGATTCTGTAGCTAAAGCTACTTCTTCACCTAATTTAGAAAAATCAGCAGATAATATTGATGGGGCTAGTTTAATATTTTTTGTACTCATTTATTTTATCTTGGGTTAAATTTTTTGCGTTTATTATTGCGTTTTGAACCTGTACAAGTGCAGTTCCACCTATAACATTTCTTTGATTTATTGAATGATCTAAATCTATTTCAAAAACATCTTCTTCGAATTCAGATAAAAATTCTCTATATTCACCTAATGATAACTCTTTTAGAGTTTTATTTGAACTGTTTGCATAATCTACTAATAAATACATAGCTTCATGTGCTTTTCGAAAAGGAACGCCTTTCTTTACTAAATAATCAGCCATATCTGTTGCCAACATACTATTATCTTGTGCAGCTTTTAGCATTACTTCTTTATTGTAAGTAGACGTATCGATGATACCGTTCATTACTTTTAAGGTACTTTGTAACGTTTGAATGGTATCAAATAGTCCCTCTTTATCCTCTTGAAGATCTCTATTATAAGTCAAAGGTAAACCTTTTATTGTTGTTAATAATCCTATCAGGCTACCATAAACTCTTCCAATTTTACCTCTAGAAATTTCTGCAAAGTCAGGATTTCTTTTTTGTGGCATCATACTACTTCCAGTTGTAAAACGTTTATCTAAACTTATAAAATTAAATTCTTGTGTTGACCAAAGAATTATTTCTTCAGAGATACGTGAAACATGTGACATAGTAGTAGCTGCATTAAATAAAAATTCGAGTATATAATCTCGATCAGAAATACTATCCATAGAATTTGTGCTAATTTTTGAAAAGCCAAGTTCTTTTGAAACAAATTCCCTGTCAATAGGGTATGGAACTCCAGCTAGAGCTCCACTACCTAAGGGCATAACATCTGTCTCTACATAATTATTTTCAAATCTCGTAATATCTCTTGAAAACATATTAAAGTATGCCATTAAATGATGGCTAAGTAATAAAGGTTGTGCCCTTTGCATATGTGTGTAGCCAGGTATAACTATATCAAGATTTTCTTCTGCACGAGACAGGATTGTCGATTGTAATTCTAATAATAATATAATTGTGTTTATTATAGTTTCTTTTAAGAACAATCGCATATCTAAAGCAACTTGATCATTTCGTGATCTAGCAGTGTGAAGTTTACCAGCGATATCTCCAATCAACTCATTAAGTCTTGATTCGATATTCATATGGATATCTTCTAATTCATATTTCCATGTAAATTTATTATTTATAATTTCTTCTTGGATTTGTGTTAGTCCCCAACAAATTTCATTAGCATCATTCAAAGAAATAATATTTTGCTTGGCTAACATTCTTGCATGAGCTTTAGAACCTTTTATATCTTGTTTAAAAAGTTTCTTGTCATAACTAACTGATTCAGTAAATCGTTGGAATATTTCATTATCAGAATTATTTATATTGGTGTGGTACATTTTTATTTTCCTCGGGAAAAATATGCTCTCAATCTATGAGAATTAATATGTATAAATCCAGTTGAGTCAGTGCTATCAAACCCTCCATGAGAATCCATACTTACCATTTGTTCATTATATAATGAATTTTCTGAATAACGTGAGTTTATAATTACATTACCCTTATATAGAGTAGTATTAACAACACCAGATACATTCTTTTGAGATTCGTTGAAAAGAGTATGTAAGAGTTCCATTTCTGGAGAATACCAAAAACCATAATAAACTAATTCTGAATATCTCGGTATTAAAGAATCTCTCAAATGCATAGCTTCTCGATCCATGGTTAAGCCTTCAATATCTCTATGGGTTTTTTGCAATATTGTTGCAGCAGGTGTTTCATACACTCCACGAGATTTTAGACCAACTAGCCTGTTTTCAACAATATCTTCTCTACCAATACCATTTATACCTGCGAGCTCATTAAGATATATAAATAATTCTAATGCATCAGTTTTAACTACATTATCAGTAATATTCGTTAGTTTTATTGGTATACCATCCAAGTATTCAATTTCAATTTCAATTTCTTGATCAGGAGCATTTTGTGGGGATGTTGTTAAATTAAACATATCCTCTCTTGGTTTTCTATTTGGATCTTCTAATTCACCAGCTTCATAGCTAATATGCATCAAATTAGCATCACTACTCCAAGGTCGACTTTTTGTTTGTTCTACTTCTATATTATATTTATCAGCATATTCAATAAGATCAGATCTACCTTGAAATTCTTCTAAGAATTCTGGATCTCTCCATGGTGAGTATATTCCAAATTCTGGTCCTAATGCACTAAAAGTGAATTCAAATCTTGCTTGATCATTACCTTTACCCGTAGCACCATGAGATAATAATTGTGCTTTTTCTTTTTTACCGATTTCAACTTGAGCTTTAGCTGTAAGTGGTCTTGCAAGCGAAGTTCCAAGTAGGTATCTTCCTTCGTATAGTGCGTTAGCTTTCACAGATTCAAAAATAAAATTTTCAACAAATTCTTTTCTTAAATCTGGAATATAGCTTTGTGTAGCACCGATACTTGTAGCTCTACTTTTTATTAATTCATAATCATCACCTTGGCCTAAGTTAGCTGTATAAGTTACAACCTCATATCCTTTTTGGATAAGCCAATGTAAAATAACGGATGTATCTAAACCTCCACTGTAAGCTAATATAACTTTTTTAGATGATCCCATCTTATTCTTTTCCTTTAGCTAATATAGTTTTAACACCTTCGACTATTAATTCTACAGCTTTATTCATTTCTTCTTGACTTACAGTAAGGGGCGGCATAAGCCTTATTGCATTAGGTCTTACAGGATTTAAAAGTAAACCTAATTCATTACAAGTAGATACAAGTTCAGGTGCTATATCTTCAGTAAATTCAACTGCAATTAGTAATCCTCTACCGCGTATTTCACTTATGTTAGGAAGTGAATCTGTTGCTTTTTCAAGTAAATCTTTTAGATATTCACCACTATCTTTTGCATCTTTTTCGATACTATTATCAACAGCGAACTTTACTGCAGCATATGCTGCAGCTGTTGTTAGTACATTTCCACCAAATGTAGATCCATGGTCACCAGGTTCGAGTGCAGCTGCACTTTCTTTAGCAAGAAAAGCACCAATTGGGACTCCGCCTCCAAGTCCTTTCGCTAATGTTATAACATCTGGTTCAATACCAAATTGTTCGTAACCAAATAAAGTACCTGTTCGACCAATTCCTGTTTGTACCTCGTCAAGTATAAGCAACATATTATTGTCTTCACACCATTGTTTAACATTTTTAAAAAATGATTGATCAGGTATATTTACTCCCCCCTCACCTTGGATGGGTTCAAGCATTACTGCACAAGTATTTTCGTTTGTTGCCTGTTTTATTGCTTCTAAATTATTGTATTCAACGTTAGTAAAACCTTCATATAACGGTTGCCAATTTGCTTGGTAATGTGGCTGTCCAGTAGCTGAAATCATAGCCATAGTCCTGCCATGGAATGAATTTAAAGCAGTAATTACACCATATGCACCATTTTTATTTAATTTCCCATACTTACGTGCTAATTTAACTGCTCCTTCATTAGCCTCTGCACCACTATTGGCAAAGAACACTCGATCAAGACAACTGTTTTCTACTAATAATTGAGCTAATTGTACTTGAGGTATAGTAAAAAATTGGTTAGAAGTTTGCATTAAGGTTTCAGCTTGAATTTTTATAGCTTCAACTATTGCAGGGTGGCAGTGTCCCAAATTATTAACTGCCCAACCAGAAGTAAAATCAAGGTATTCTTTATTTTGATCATCCCAAACTTTAGTACCAAGGCCTTTAACAATGGTGACAGGTTGTCTTCTTACAACTTGCATATAATATTTTTTTTCTAAATCTTGCCATACAGACATTAATCTCCTCCTTGTTCGTATCGTGAAATCCATCTATGTGTATATTATGAAACTAGAAACTTTGTCCCGACACTTTCTGAATTCTTTATGATCGATGTTAAATTCCCATACTTAGTACCATTAATTATAAATGATTCTATGCTTGATTCTAACGCATCAACGCAAGAATTTATTTTTGGAATCATACCACTCTTGGCAGTTCCATTACTAATTAAACTTTTTGATTGCTCAATAGTCAGAGTGTTAATCAATTCAGAATTATGATCTAGTACTCCATCTACATCGGTTAAAAAGATCAATTTTTTTGCATGTAAGCTTACTGCTAGTGCACTCGCTGCTGTATCTCCATTTATGTTTAAAAGAGGAGGATTTACAATTGAGCTATTAATGGCTATCGGTGCTATCACGGGAAGATATTCCTCATTTAATAATAACTGGATAAATTCACTATTAGTATTAGTTATACTACCGACATATCCATGTGTTTGATCTAAAAATTGTGCAGTAAAAATATTATCATCAATACCACTTAAGCCAATCGCTTTACAGTTTTGATTTATAATTGAAGCAACAATAGTTTTATTAACTAATCCACCCAAGACTGCCGTAACAATTTGAATAGAGTCTTTATCTGTCACACGCAAACCATCAATGAAATCGGTCTTAATCTCAAGTTTGTTCATCCAATCAGATATTAACGCTCCTCCACCATGTACAATTACTAGAGGGAATCCAGACAAATGAAGTTCTGCAATTTCTTTGAGATTATTATCCATCTCAGATAAAGTGCTACCACCAAGTTTTATAACTACTATCTCTTTCATTTCTTTCATTCTTGAAGGAATTAATTAATTAGATTAGGTAGTATATGCGCTATTAAAATGGACATATTCTTCAGAAAGATTACAACCCCAAGCTGATGCGGAACTTTCTCCTAAATTCAGGTTAATTCTAAACGTAATTTCAGAATTGACCATTTGTTGAATAATTGCATCCTTGAAAAAAGGTATTGGTAGCCCATCTTCTAGTATACAAATGTCATTAATGTATACTGATAATTTATTTTCATCAACTTCAGCTATACTACTTCCTAATGAGGCTAGTAATCTACCCCAGTTTGGATCATTTCCATGTACAGCTGTTTTGACTAGACTAGAACTTGATATTGTTCTAGCTGCATCACGTGCTTCTTCAATATTATTAGCATTTTCGATTGTAACTTGAAATAATTTTGTTGCTCCCTCGCCATCTCGAACCATTTCTTTAGCTAAATATTGAACAACTTCCTTTATTGCATTTTGTATATCTTCATGTTCAGGAGATTCGTAGGTAATAATTTCTCCACCTGCTGCTCCATTACTGAGAATTATATAAGAGTCGTTAGTGCTCATATCTCCATCAACACTGATCATATTAAAAGATTCATCAGCAGTTTGTTTTACGATATCTTGCAAAAGGTTTTGTTCTATAGGTGCATCAGTAGTTACCACTGATAACATCGTAGCCATATTAGGATGAATCATTCCAGTACCTTTACAAACTCCACCGATTTTAAATTCTCTACCATTTGTTGATACTGTCACAGAGCATTCTTTTGGTTTGGTGTCAGTTGTCATCATAGCTTTAGCATATAATTGACCAGAATTAGGTTGAAATTCAATTTTCTGAAGAGCAGTTCTTATTAAAGCCATTGGTAATTCAACTCCAATAATTCCTGTACTAAGAAATGCAACATTTACAGGTTTAATATTAAGTTTACTAGCTGTTAATTGAATAACTTCTTCAGCATCTAATTTCCCTGCATTTCCTACACCGGCATTTGCAATACCACTATTAACAGTTACTGCTTGAACATGTCCTTTTAAAACATTATCTCTTGATACACTGATTGAGGGAGAAATAACTTTGTTAGTTGTGAAAACGCCAGCCGAAACACATGGGGTGTTTGACCATACGATACCCAAGTCATACTTATCTTTGGCGTATGTTTTCATTCCAGCATAAGTCGCACCTGCTTCAAATCCTTGAACGTCAGTTACTGACCCATCATTTATAAAATTTAAGACCATTTCGTTATAAAACTCCCTTTTATTTGTCTTACAAAGAATGTGGAGTATAGCATAATAACTACCTTTTCGCTAATACTTAGAATAAATAATTTAAGGACAGTATTCACTATCCAAGGATGTATATATGCTAGAAGATTTAAGAGTAATTGATTTAAGTAATCGAGTGTCAGGATCATATGCTTCTAAATTATTATCTTCTCTAGGAGCGTACGTTATAAAGGTTGAAAAACCTAATATTGGTGATCGATCTAGAAGTATTGGGCCTTTCATGCTCAAATCAATGTATAAAGAATCCAGTTTATTATTTAAATATCTAAATATTGGCAAAAAAAGTATTACACTTGATATAACTACGACCACTGGAAGAAAAATATTTCAAGATTTACTTTCTGTTGTAGATATAGTAATTGATGACTCAAATACAGAGATACTGGTAAATACTATATGTCTTTCTAATCCTTCAATCATTCTATCTTCGATTAGCGATTTTGGGAAGAACGGACCTTATGGAGATTTTAAAGGGAATGATTTAATAAACCAAGGTTTATCAGGTCTCTTACAAACTATGGGACTTCCTAGTAAAGAACCATTAAAGGTGGGGGGTAATTCTGGAGAATATGCTGTCGGTATTAGTATGTTCTCAGGCATTTTGATTTCATTGTTTTTTAGAGATTCCAGTGTATTAGGTAATAACATAGTAGAAACATCTGGATTACAAACATTAGCTCTTGCACAAATTCATAATTCTATAAATTCTCAATTTAGAGGTGAAGATAATGTTCGGAGAGATAGCCCTCTTCTCAAAGCCAAAAATGGTTGGGTCACAATGGGTTTAGCTACTGGTTCCAGAGATGATACTTGGCACAATTTTTGCCAGATACTAGAAATGCCTGAATTGATCAATGATTCAAGATTTTCTTCTATGGAGCTAAGGCGGAAAAATGAATCTGAGCTCAACCAAATTCTTGAAGAATGGGTTTTAAATCAGGATAAGGAAGAAATTTATCACAAATTACAAAATATAAGTACTATAGCTGGATATGTTGCAGAACCAGAAGATTTATTACATTCAGACCAATTGTTAGAGCGAGAATTTTTTAATAACCTTGATGGAATGTTGTACCCAGGCATTCCTTTTTTGATTGATAATGTAAGACCAAGTTTAGATAAAGCACCTTTACTTGGTGAAAACAATATAGATATATATTGTGATTTATTGGGATATAAAATTTCAGATGTGTCGTTGTTGCATCAATCAGGAGTGGTTTGAATTTATGAATAATTTACTAAATGGACTGAGAATATTGGACTTAACACAAGTTGCAGCAGGTCCATATACTACTATGCTCATGGGTTATTTTGGTGCAGATGTAATAAAGATTGAGTCTTCTTCTCGAATGGATATTAATAGAGGACCTGTAAAGCCATCGCCTGCAACTCACACTGTTTACCCTAACAACAATCCTGGTGATCAACCTTGGAATCTTGCAGCTCATCATATACAAAGAAATGTCAATAAATTATGTATAACATTAGATCTTTCTCAGGCTGAAGGGAAAAACCAGATATACGAACTGATCAAAATAAGTGATGTTTTTATAGAAAACTTTAGAGCATCAGTAGTAGATCGTTTAGAATTAGATTACGAATCTGTAAGAAAGATCAATCCAAGTATCATTTATGCAAAAATTAGTAGTCAGGGGAATACTGGAAAAGAAAAAAATTATGGTTCTTTAGGTTCTACCCTAGAACAAACTGGAGGTTTAGCATCAGTTACTGGTTATTTGGGCAATAACCCACTATTAACAAATGAAACATTTCCAGATCCTATGGTAGGTTTATTTTCTGTAGGAATAATATTAAGTGCTATACGTAGAAGGCAAATGTTTGGGAAAGGTTGTTTTATTGATTTATCACAAAGAGAATTAACTGTAAATTTGATTGGAGAACATATATTAGAATCACAATCGGATATTCAGCTTCCAAAGTTGTTAGGTAATAGCCATAAAATATTTGCTCCTCAAGGAGTTTATAAATGTTTAGGTGAAGATGATTGGATAACTATTTCTATTAGTAGTGATAAGGAATGGGTAACCCTTTGTAATATTATGAATAAAGACAATCTAATCAAAAAGAAAGAGTATAAAACTGCTTTTGATCGTCATAAATATAGCAAACAAATTGATGTAATTATTAATGAATGGACAGCTTCTAAAACAAAATACAAATTGATGACATTATTACAAGAAGCTGATATTGCTGCAGGTGTTGTATCAAAAGGTAGAGAAGTTGTTAATGATCCACAATTAAATTTTTTACACTTTTGGGATAATGTTAATCATCCATACGCAGGTAACTATAAACAGGTGACTACCCCATGGAATTTTTCGAACTTTGCAAGAAATATAACAACTCCAGCTCATAATTTAGGAGAGGATAATCAAAATATTTTTCAAAACTTTCTTGGACTAGATAATAACAAATACCAATACTTATTAGATAGTAATATCATAGGTGGAAATCCCTCATAAATTAGGCAGTTTAGGTGGTTTTGAAACAAATACCAGCACGGTTGCTATAGAGATAACAATCAAAAATAAAACTAATGAAAGAAAATAGTTTCCTGTAGAGTCATAAAGAACTCCAGAAGCGATAGGTCCGATTGCTTGCCCACCAGTTTGTATAGGTAAGGAAACTCCTCGAATTACTCCTAGACTTTCTCTTCCATAATAATCAGCCCATAGTACATTTATTAAGGTAGACATACCTCCTAGGCCATTTCCAAAAACCAACGCTGAAATAACGCCTAAGAAAAATGTATCTGCTTGAATCATTATTATCACACCAAGAGCCATGAATAATGATGAAAAGGTAGCCATCAACCTTGCTGAAAATTTTGCTGTAAACAAAGGAAAGAGAAATCCTCCTGTTGCACTGGATAAAGCGAAGATACTTACGATACTCGCTGCTTGTGAATAGGGTATCCCTTGATCATGATAATAAGGTGCCTGATGGAGACTAATACCAGCCTGCACCATAAATCCAAAACCTGCAAAGGTCATAAGGAACCACATAGTGGGAGTTCGCAAAGCTTGTTTTAATGTGTAAGAAGTTTCTACTACTATGTTGGATTTAGATGAATTTGTATTATTATCAGGCATTAATCCAATATCTTCTGGTTTTCTTACCATTAATGCTCCTGGAGGTA
>CEWO01037275.1_pt1 | contig 10267 bp, 6 predicted proteins | sample 361561 | NCBI WGS metagenome assembly CEWO01 (sample SAMEA2623627, study PRJEB7988) | marine metagenome | isolation source: saline water (ENVO:00002010), including
GAAATATCACGAAGGTTGTCATTATGTGGTCGATCCTCTACGTCACCGACACAATCCTCTGGAACAAAAACCCTGTAGCCATGAGAGAAAGCATCTATAACTGTAGCTCTAACACAGCCACTGGTTACACAGCCGGTAATAATCACTGTATCCACACCCTTCTTATGCAGAAATGTGGTTAATGGTGTAAGAAAGAACATGGAAGGTGCATTTTTACAAAAATTAAAATCATAGTCTGGGTTATGAACTCTTGCATCCATTTCTGTGCAAGGATGTCCATGATAAAACTCATCTCTAACCGCTTTCACTTTCCAAAGTGGCATATCTTCAAGGCTATCATAGGCCGTATAACAGGAAGCAACTGGAATATCATTGTTCCTGGCAACTTCTAGAAGTTCAGCTGTCTTATTAGTGGCCTTATCAACCATTGGCATATCCCCATTGGGAAAAGAGGGGTCAGTGAACGCTAATTGAAGATCAACCACTAAAATAGCTGGATTTTTACCAAATTCGATAGTTTCAGATGCATATCCTTTGTTTTTGTATTCTTCAGACATAATTTTTAACCTAATTCACATTTAAAAGTAATTTGAACAATAAATGGGTGCAAATGCTATTAATTCGATCACAACTATAAAATATTAGATTGCTGTAAAGTCATTTCTATAAAATTAAGAAAATATACTTTTTTTTAATGTTTTTTATTATGTTTATATCATATCTTTATGATTTATATATATATTTTATATATTTCTATAAGTTATATAAACCTCATTTTTTTGTCATTTTAAGTGCTTTTTTTTGGTATGTACGATTTCAGTCAGCGATTTTAAGAAATCATCAAATAGCATTACAAAAGCGTTAAATAATCAAAAAAAATATATGGATTTCTGAGCCCAATTCACCACGATTATCGAAAAAACTCATGATCTAGGTGTAGTCAGATGGCTTCTTAAAGGATATATCCTTATATATATCATATAGTTATGATAAATTTTTTTGTTTTTTATGGATGATTTAATCCACTGCTCTACTATCTATAATTAATAGACGTAAATATATGATATTATTGAAGATATTTCATTATAGACTCTACAAATCGCTCCATCTTCATTGCTCTAGAGCCTTTTATCAAGACAATTGCCCCCTCAGACTTGAAATATCTATGTACGACACCTTTTGATTTTTTAGTACTCTCTCTAATCAGCTCAGTAAATGGAAAATCATCTACCTTATTTTGAATTTGTACAATTTTTTCTCTTTCCTTTTCGCTAAATTCATTAATCTCCTGTTTGAATTTATCCCCAACCAGGATCAACTTTCTCAACTTATTCATTCTTAATGCATAATCAATGACTTTCTTATGTTCCTCACTAGCGTGATCTCCAAGATCATACATATCACCGAGTATCACTACCCTGCCCCTCTCATCATTCCAATCATTTATTGTCTTCATAGCTGACTGCATGGATGTTGGATTTGCATTATAAGTATCATCAATGACCAGATAATCACTTATTTTGTGGACATGAAATCTATTCTTTAATGGATTATTGAACCCAGATAAATCTTTCATGGATTGATCAAAATCATACCCAAATTGTGACAAAGTCAATGAACTAATGACTGCATTGATACAGTTGTGCTCAATGGATGCTTCAAACTGTATTTGCTTATTTTCTTTCTTTGAATTCAATGAGATCAGATATTTTTCATTTAGATCATGATCTCTTTCGCAATGGTAAACCCAAGTTGTTTTAAGATCTAAGTCATTTACATCATATAGCTTTATTTCATTTGTTTTACTAGATAACTCGCGATTCTTGGAAAGATCTTTAAATGCTGCTTCTATTATATTCCCCGAATCTTTAACAGCTTTGATGAGTTCTAATTTAGTTCGGATAATATTTTTAACGCTTCCAAATATTCCTACATGACTGTTATTGATATTTGTAATGACAAGCTGGTCAAATTCAAAATGCTCTGCGATTTTCTTAAAATCTCCATCATGTCTGGCACCACATTCTAAAACTAGATTTTCAGTAGATGATTTACACCTAAGTATTGTGTAGGGAATCCCAAATTGATTGTTTTCATTACTTTTTGTGATGACAGTTTTATCACTATCGAGAATCTTTCCCATCATCTCCTTAACAGATGTTTTCCCATTACTTCCAGTAATAGCAATTGTTTTAGGATTGATTTGTTTGTGATGATGGCTTGCAATCTTGAGAAGTGCATCATATGTATCTTTTACTAAAATAAATCTACCAAGAGTCTCTGGATTGTCTGTAATTACTGCAATCGAACCATTATCGATTGCATCTTTGCAGAAAATATCACCATCAAAACTCTCACCTTTGAGAGCCAAGTATACTCCTCCGTTAACCTCTTCTCTTGAATCAGTTGTGATTCCTGTGAAGGACTCATTATTAGAATACAACTCTCCACCGATGACATCGGAGAGCGTTCTTAAATCATTTATACCTTCAATCACAAACACGCTAATACCTCTAATGGTGCCCCGAAGAGGATTCGAACCTCTGACCTTCGGATTAGGAATCCGACGCTCTATCCTGCTGAGCTACCGGGGCAATTCTTAATAATTAATTATTACAAAGCTGCGATTAACAATCACACGATTATTGACTTAATTCTGATATCAGTGGATAAATATAGAATGATTAGATCACTCAGCAGGGGTTTAGATATTCTCACTATCCTAAATAAGAAAGGTAGTGCAAGTGCATCTGAGATCTCAGTCTCGCTTAGAATGCCTCGTTCTACTGTCTACAGAATACTTGAAACTCTTGTTAATAAAGGATTCATCTATCAACATAAATCAGACAAAAGATTCAGATTGACCGATAAAATTGGAACACTCAGCGATGGCTACACTGAGGAAGATCATATGGCAAATATCAGCAGGGGCTACCTGGAAAATTTTACTGAGAAATTCCAATGGCCTGCAACTCTTGCGACATTATCTGGATTATCAATTGTTGTAAGAGAAAACACTGATCTTGAAAGTCCATATGCGGTTGAACAATTTACCATTGGCTACTCAATGCCAATACTTGGGACAGCATCTGGTTTCTGTATTCTTGCATTTATGAAGAGTGATGATCGTCAGTTACTAATTGATACTCTTTTATCATCTGAAGATGGAAATCAAGATGAATACGATCAGTTCAGTATTCAAAGAGAGCTGAAAACAATTAAGAAAAATGGATATGCTGTAAAAATCAGGACACGACGTTATACAGACCAAACAGCCCTTTCGGTGCCAATCAAAAACTCTAAATCAATCATAAAAGGTGCCTTAACAGTTAGATATTCATCATCAGCATATGATTTAGATGATGCCATTAAACTTTTCATCCCAAGGTTAAAAGAAGCATCAGATGAAATTGCTACAAAAATAGATACTCACAAAGAAAAAGCACTTAAAAGTATTCAGTTCGACTTATAAGATTTAATTTATATGTGACTATTAGCCTGCTCTATATATGAATCTGTAATTTCTGAGCGTGTAGCCCACCAAATACCGTCAAGTTGCTTAGCTGCCTCAAGAAATTCCCTTAATGCTCTTACTCGGTATGCCCTTCCACTTACATGAGGATGTAGTCCAATGTTCATTATCTTTGATGTTTTTTCACTTTCATCATATAAAACATTCATTTCTTCAATAAGAATATCTCTAAATTCATCGGTGGTGTGCCCTCGCCTTGTAAGAAGTGTAAAGTCATTGATTTCATTGCTATATGGTATTGAAACGATCTCGCCAGATTCAGTCTCAATAATATATGGTTGATCGTCATTCATTGCGTCACAATAAAACTTCAGGCCATTCTTTACTAAGATATTGGCTGTATTTTCTGTACCTCTAAGTGATGATGAAAGCCAACCCTCTGGTGTTAATTTGGTTGTCTTCTTATAAACAGAGAGTGTATTTTTTATGACCTCTTCTTCCTTATCTGGATCATCGAAATGTTCAGATAGGAGTTCACCTTGTTCAAAATTATGAGGAATAATAGATAGCCCTCTATCCAAGGCAGCCTGAACCATCTCATATCTATCCATACATGTTTTAGCATTTACAGTACATTCTGGCTTAATATTTAATTCATCAAAAATATCTAATAGCCTCCAAATTCCTACTCTTTGTCCATATTCTCTCCACATAAAATTTGGAAAGTCAGGAACATTTCCTGGTAACAAGTCTGGAAGTATTGATGGACCGCCAGCATAGTAAGGCTCGTTGGTATCTTTAACAAGATCCCACGTTTCTAAATTAATAGTAATGATTATGGCCAGTCTCTTATTGTTAGGCCAACTGAGTTTCCCTCTAGAAGGAAATGGAGAATACGGGTATTTCATAACCTTCAGAATGTCAGATAAGCAATTTTTTTCAATACTTTGGATGTATTTTTCTCAAAATTGATACAAATAGTATTTAAAATAAAATTACCGGACATTTAAGATAATGTAAAAAGAAAACAAAGGATTCTTAATGAAAAGAAGAGATCTCATAAAAACCAGTCTTTTAGGTACTGCAATTGCTTCGTTTGCTAGCCCCTCTATAAAGTCACAAGCAGATGATAAAAATTATCTAGCAGCTCATTTGAGAGCAGCAGAAATAGTAAGAAAGGGACCACCCATCAACTTAAATCAAGCATATAAAGTACTCAATGAAGAAGGACTAGATGGCTTAATCGTTACTCTGCCTAAAAATATATTTTATTTCACAGGATACTATGATCATTTAGCTGTAAGGTATTCTTCGCCTTCTTCCTTTGTTCTGTTAAGTAAAGATGAAAATAAGAAGATGTGCATTGTAATGAATCAATTTATTTATTACTTCAGCTTCATTGACGGTGATTTCAATCTGGATTCAAAGGATTATTTATTTACAGGATGGAATAAGAACAATACTGGTCTAGAGGGAAAGCTCAGCAATAATGAGATTCAGGAACCCATTCCTTCTCCTCCTTATACTTGGACGAGTTTAGAAGAGCATCCTATAAGCTTAATAGAAAGAAATAGACTAGAGACTCTAGAAGAGAAACTCGATCAGATTCCTGAAAGTGCAGATTATGACTGGGCATTAAAAAAAGCCATGGAATATCTTGAATTAGATAAGGGGCTCATTGGAATTGATCATCAAGTGATAAAACAAATAATCGATAAAATGAATCTAAATGCCAAGACAGTTGATGGTGATCATGCATTGAGGAAAATTAAGATTATTAAGTCTAAAAGGGAAATTGAGCTCATGAGAATTAGCGCTCAAACCAATGCAGATTCAACAATATCAGCAATTAAGCAGCTTCGGAATGGCGCAACACATCAAGATCTTAAAGCTCTTTTTTTTAGCGAATGCTCAAAAAGAGGTAATGTTCCAAGTTTACTTCAAATAGATACGGTTAATTCTGAAGTTTATAATAAGGAATTAAAAGACGGTGATTCCTTTGCGATAGATGCTGTTAGCCATGGGTTTCATTATAATGGTGATTTTGGAAGAACAGTTTTCATGGGAGAACCGACTAAATCCATGAAAAAAGCAACAGAAGCCATTTCTCTTGGCTGGGATGCTGTCAGAGAAAAGCTAAGACCAGGTCTTAGGTACTCAGAGATAAGGAGAATTGGACGAGATGCAATGAAAAAAGCTGGCTATAAATATAGTGTTGCACTAACTCCTCATAGTATTGGCCTTTCCCATACTGATGAACCTGGAAAAAATGGGGCTGGATCGTTTTGGCAAAAAGATGATCTCGTTTTAGAGGAAAATATGATTATAAGTGTAGACCTGCCTGTTCTAAATACCGGAATTGGTGGTAGTGCTCATCTAGAGGATCTCACCCTCATCACAAGTGACGGGGGTGAGCAAATAAACGATATTGGCAATCGTATTATTGTCCTCTAGAAGCTATAAGTGGCTTTTAATCCATAATAACGCTGATCTGGAAGGCCAGCAGTTGCCACTCTATTCACACCGGGGGGTAGCCATGCAAAATCTATTAGGAATTGATAATTTGTGAATGTTTTATCATTGGTTAAGTTTTCACCAATCAATTCTACCTTGAGGTTATCTCTAACAATACCGAATCTCATATTAATTCTATTACTTGAACCAGTCTCTAGGATATTTGCATCAGTAGCAAAACTGCTTCCAGTATGAATAAGATCTGTCCTTAGATACCAATCACGACCATTTGATAATTGCCCTGTATAAGTTCCAGATAACGAATGTTGTGATTTTGGATTTCTTTGTTTTCGTTTCTTTAATCCGCTTATGTCAGAGCTACCAAGCAAAACTGCACAATCAGCACAATCAGTGAGTGTCTTTATTTCTGAATCATTACTACTAATCGTAGCTTCCAATGTGAAGTTTTCGGAGACATTCCAAACACCTTCAAGTTCAAATCCAGAAAGTTCTATATCACCCCCTGTTGCAGTACCGCCATAGAATACATCGCCAACAAATGCGCCAGCTGCTTGCTGTGCACTCCAGTCCCCCTCATAAATGGCTGCTTGAACCCATGCATCGCCTCCTAATAAAGAGGCTTTTATGCCATATTCTGACATTTTCAATTCCTCCTCTTCGATCTCTTTAAAGAGTCCTACTTGAGCAAGAGAATCTAGGACATTTTGTGGCTGGTTAAATAAATTAACATTGAATCCACCTGGTCTTGTTCCTTCGCCGTAACTGGCATATAAAGTGATGTTATCATTTGCTTTATAATCGAATGCGATTCTTGGAGTTGTGCTATTAAATGTTCCTTTAACAAATTCAGCACCACTAGATCTAGCTTCTTCAACTTCATCTTTTTGTCTTCGACCTTCAATATTAACTGTAAGCTCATCAGTAATATCATATTCAAGTGCAGCAAATATGCCTGATGTCTCGATATCAAAAACATTTCCTAGGCTTAAGGAGCGAACTGTTCCAAATATATTAAATCCACTTGTTCTTTTTCCTTCAAAGCTGAATTTGCTAACACCAAGCATCCATCTAAGTCTCTGGTCTTGAGGCGAAGTTAGCCTAACTTCTACACTTGAATCCTCAAGATCTCTTCCATTGAGAAGTGAAACGTTTCTAATTCCTAGATCAGCAGTTGCTCTTCTGTCTAGGTCATCTAATGCCATCCATCTATTCTCATTTGATGCAATAATTGATGTTATTGTAATGCCACTTTCCATCTCATAGTTCATATTGATACTCAACTGATCTGCTTCTCGAGCGAAACCAAAACCATCAAGGAATGGGCTATCTGTAATCGTGTCTATCGTCAAACCAGGGGTAGCAACACCATTAAGTAGGTCCTGCTTTTGTTGAGTCATAGCGGCATCATATTGTATATACTCAGCAGATGGGAATGGAGCTACACCACAAAACCAATTGCCTCCACCACTCCTTACTGCAAGGGTTGAATTAGCAAGATTACAGTCAAATAATTCCTCTCCGTTATTTACACCGTATCCAAACGCTGCACCAGGACCATCATCATCCTCCCAAGTGTGGAATCTAATTTTTGCATTGAATCGGTCGCTAGGCTCAAAATAAAGTGTTCCTGCAAAGCTAGTGGTCGAGCGTTCTCCTAGAGTTAGTGAGGGATCATTAGCTGCTTTATACTGACCATCAGTATCCTGTGAGCTGACCGCTACTCTGTAAGAGACGGTATCACTCAATGGACCTTCAAATGAAGCACCTAGATTTCTTGTTCCATATTTTCCAAACTCAGCAACAACCTTGCTTTTGGATTCCTGGCCTGGTGTCTTCGTCACAAAATTAACTGCACCAGCTAAAGTTGCTCTTCCAAAGTACGCGCTTTGCGGACCTCTGACTACCTCAATACGCTCTGCATCCTCAAGGCCGGCTATAACACTTCCATGCATTGGAGCACCATCAACAAATACAGTTGCAGCTTGTTGGTGGTCATTCTCTTGACTGATATGCATTCCCCTTATGACAAGAATTCTATTTGATCTGTCAGCTCTTCCTACTGAATGCTCAGCAAAATGAAAGCCTGGTGTGAAAGAGATAATATCCTTAAACTCTCCGATACCTTTTGCCTCAATATTTTCAGAAGTAAGTGCTGTTATTGACAACGGCACATCAAGAATATTCTCTTCTCTCTTTCGAGCAGTAACAACCAACTCTTCAAGAGCAGCTCCTTCTTGAGCAAAAGCCTGATGAGAAGGTGTGGTAACTATAATTGCAAACGCTAGCAAAGAAATAAAATAACTAGCTATAGATTTATGTTTAATCATTGTTTGGATCCCCTTAATTTGACTAACAAATCAAGATTATCTCTTAGATATTGAACCAACAAGGCTAAACAGCAATTTGTCTCAATAATGGACACCGGTCAAATCACAAAAGACTAATCCTTAGTTAATGGAGTCTTTTAGATTTGGATAGTCGCCTAATCTTAGCATTAGAATGCCGCTTAAAATTGAAGTACAGATGACTAAATACAAGAGAAATATATAATCGCCATTGATATCAAAGTATCTACCAAATAAAGCTGGGGCTATACCTGCGCCAATTGAGAAGAACACATATAGAGAGCCATATAATTTCCCATAGTCTTTAAGTCCAAAATATCGACTTGTTAAGAAAGCAAGGAGGTCAAGTTCAGCGCCTGCTGCTAATCCAATGATAATCATTGATATTGATATCATGATGCCTGAATCCACATTACCAACAAGAATAAGTGCTGATATAAATGGCGCTGATAAGAAGATTGCAGCTATCAATGGTGCCCAGAAATAATCCAGGAGGATTCCCACAATCAATCTTCCTAAAATAACACTGAGACCAATCAATCCAGCCAGACTAGCTGCATCCTTAAGCGAAAAGCCTTTATCGATTAGCATAGGAACAGAATTAGTAATTAATCCTGAGATGCCACCTGCTGCGAAAACTAAAGCAATACCAATAAACCAAAATTGTCGTCCTTTGACTGCTTCCTTAAAACTGACCCCTGATATTGTATTTGAGTTTTCAACTGAATGATTTTCAAAAATATCTGCTTCTTTGGGTTCCTTGAATAAAACATACACAGCCGGTAAAGAGATTATTGAAATGGTCAATGCCAATAAAAGATATGAATTCTTCCACCCAAAATCTTCAATCAGTGAAGTTACATAGATTGGTCCAAATGTAGCAGCAATACCCGTACCAGCTAATGTTATACCAAGTGCGATGCCTCTTGCTTTATCAAACCATTGATTGACAACTCTTGTCCATGTTACTGGAAGTGTCCCAGCAGCAATAATGGACATTAAAGCCCATACAAAATAGTAATGATTAATATCATTACCAACAAAGACAAAAGAAGACATCGCTAGTCCATAGAGAGGGATAGAAATTAATGCAATAAACCTTGCTCCATATCGATCCACTAAAGAACCAACTAATGGGGCCGTAATTATAGCCATAAGTATCATAATACTAACGCCCAATTGGATCTCACCCCTCGACCAATCTGTGTCTTTTGAAATAGCACTGACAAAAACACCATGGGTATAAAAACTGATTGAAGAAAGACCACACCCTGCTCCAACCATTGCTCCAATGAGAGCTCGATATCCTAATTTAAATTCTTGTATTTTCTCAATCAAATCAGTACTCAGAAAGAAGCTTGCCAAAACCATTGATTTTGTCAGTGATATTATTTCGCCTTAATGCATCCCAGTAGGTTGCTGTGTTAATTGCAATGATCGGCTTGCCAAATATTGACTCAAAATCTTCAGTAAAAGTAGCCATTGGAAGATTTGTTCCCACTTGAATTAGAGCATCTATATTGTCATTGTCTATTTCTTTCAGGCTTGAAAACATAATATCTTTATTTACTTTTGCAATATCCGTCCAGGTATTGCATTGAAGACACAGATCTTTCTTTACGTTGAAGCCTGATTCTTCAAGGTATAAAGATACTTGCTCATTTGCAGCTGGAAAATAAGGAGAAAAGAAAGCTACATTTTTAATACCGCCAAATGCATTCAAAGCATTTTTAGTTGAATCAGAGCCTATACTCACAGACAATCCAGATCGTTCTTTAACATCTTTCTTAAACTTTTCTGCCCCATTGATACCGCCGTAAAATGTAATTGCTGACATGCCCATGACTAAGTAAGTCGGTGAGCAAGTCATAACACTATCAACTGCATCAAGGACATTATCAGCGATCACTAATGTTGCATTCATGAATGTGTCATTGCTTACAGCATTTGCATTGGGTGTAAAAATTCTACTGTA
>CEWO01185318.1_pt1 | contig 10264 bp, 4 predicted proteins | sample 361561 | NCBI WGS metagenome assembly CEWO01 (sample SAMEA2623627, study PRJEB7988) | marine metagenome | isolation source: saline water (ENVO:00002010), including
GCCCTCTGTTAAAGTGTAACTGAGTGACCCTTTAGCTTCTGCTTTAAGCTTCAACCACTGATCACCTGAGAGCGCTTTCACTTTATAGGTTGTGTCAGAGCCTTTTTCGGTAAGAACAGGATCTACTCCATTATGAGGTTCTATCATAAAACGACTCACGTATCGCAAGTTATCATTCCAAGTACCAGAATAAAACTCACCTAAAGCCTCACCAGTAGTAACATTGATTACTTGACCTGGTATTCCCCAAAGTTCTCCAAATCCTCCAAAATCCAATCGAACACTTTTACCAGCATCATCCCCGTATTTGGTGGCGTCTGCTGGCACTTCATAATAAAGTGTCTTTGGTTTAGCAAAGTTCACATAATCTCCCGTTCCTTGATCAATAGCATAACGCTTTCTATCCCACTCACTGGCACCAAAACTCAGCTCATACCATGTTGTTGGGCCAGTTCCATCCCAGAAAGCCTGTTCACAATAACGTTTCGCTGTCGCAGAAAATACTGGATGCTCTTCAAGATATGGATTTGAACCACTGACAGCCGCATCGTTATCTCTTCTGTCGCACTCCAATTTATCAAGATCAGCCTGTGCTGCAGTTGCATCAGCACCTCCAATTAATCGGCCAGTTCTGATACCCCATTCGATTTGTTCGGACCAAGATTCACCTGGATATTTAACAAAGCTGACGCCACTAACTGTTTCTTGTGTCACAGCATCAGCAAACCCCATTAGGTTGCCATCTGCATCTTTAATGCCAAGTCCTTCGGGTGTGTAGTTTTGAACGTCTGAGTCTAACACGCCTGAAAAGTGTTCATTTTCTCTCGCACCAGATTTAACGTATTGAACTGTATCCGTGATATAAGGTGAAACAACATTACCACCACCTCCATTTAAAGCTGCTGCCGCACTAGCTGTTGCATCAATAGTTGCTTTACTGACACAATCAAATACACATTTTAATACAGCGGGATATTGAGCTGGCGTCAGTTCTTCATTGCTTTCAACTAAAATACCATTAGCTGCTGTCGCATCCGCAGGATTCTCTAGAGAGGATTTTCTTATATCGTATCCACCTCCAGTATCTGGTGACCATGCCCATAAACTGCGATAATCTGTCCATTCCCATGACTCTCCCTCATCATAGACTTTTTTCATATTAGCGATCCACTGAGCATTCGTGAATGTAATCGGTGTACCTAAAGTGGTTTCTTCCCAATTTGGATTCCAAGTAATTTTTTTAGTAAAAGTCCAAGTAGCATTGGAACTATCATAAGTGCCTTCATATTCAGCATCTTCTGCTGGGAAGCCAAGCGCTACAAACTGAGTATTCCAATAGGATCCATTTGCACCATCAACATACATAAGCGCCGTTAATTTATCTAAGTCATTCAATGCCAGATAACTTCGGGTCATTTTGGTTAAACGCTGGTTAGATTGAGCAATTTTTACTGTCATAGCTGGACCTGTGTCACCTGCAAATTGCTCTCTTGTAAAGACCGTAGCATCCGCAGCTGGATGATATTTAACTAAGCTAGAAAACGCTTCATCAACATGCACATACCAGTAATCAGCAAATCCAAACACCTCTTGTTCATCTCCATTTTCATCCGTTACTTTAGCATTCATTGGAAAAGGGGAAACTCCAGAGAGAGAAGCCCTTGCACCAGCTGCATCATAAACACCATATCGCCATACATTTTTTTGTGCATCTGATTCATTCAATGAATAACAAGATTCATCCGTAGTTAATCCGGAAGGTGCGTGCGGAAGTGTTACTGGAGTTACAGTAGGAAATCCTTTGTCATCCATATTATCAAAATCCATAATACCTGCAGATAGTGTTTTTGAGCAGTAAACTGACGCATCACCGGTATCAAGAGAAAATGAGGTCACTAACTGCATATCAAACCAATCATAATCAGGAGCGCCACCACTAAACCCTGTTTCATCAACAGTAATCCCCTCAATCTTAGAGCCGTTATCACTGTATCTAATCACAGTTCTAAGTGGAGCATCATTTTGCCTGAAGTCTACATAAGAGACCTCATTGTTATTGGATAAAATTCTCATACCACCAACAGGTGCACCAGCCGGAATAAGACATCCTACTTCTGTTTTTTGTTCAGTAGTTGCTGTTGATGCCGCTGGTCCCATCATCATAGCGCACATATCAGTTTCTTTAGCCATGGTGAAGCTCATTTTATAATCAAACTCACCGAATTGTGATGTTTCCGACGGTCCAGAAGTGGTTCTAGCATCTATAAATATATTTATATCAGGTTCCTTAAGAGGTATACCCATTGCTATCATGTTGGCCTTTTCGTCTGCTGGCATATCGGCAACCCAATCTTCTTCTGCACCCTCAAGAAATAGCCATATTTTGGCTTTTTGAATTGCATTTTCATCAGCTCTTGTTACTTCGACAACTCCTGAAGTAACTTTTTTTGTTTCTTGAGAAGCATTTGTGTTTGAAGAACTCCCTGAATTTTGTTGTTGCTGCTGAGCAGACTTAGGTTGTGCTTTTTGTGCATCAGAGCTGGACGTATCAGCCTTTTCACAGTCATCTTCATATAATGAAACTTTGTATTTTCCTCGGTTCACCATTTTATCCATGCCCATATTACTCATCATGCACATGACAAAGTTGAGCTCCTCTAATGCATCATTAGCCGCATTGTTCTCAACATAGAAATCAACTTCATCAGTTTCATATGCCGTTTGTGCCATTACCGTAATTGGCAATAACATGGTTAACCAAAGCATTTTCTTGAAGATACTGTTCATATTCTTTTCTCTCTTTAGATTTATCTATTTTTAATAATTTGTAAGTTATTCGTATTTACTATTTAACTCTAACAACATCCAATTCCTTAGGTACTTTAATACCTGCAACTGGCGGGGGTGTTGCTGGTGTTGCTGGAGGCGTCGCTGGTGGTGTAGATGGAGGCGTGGCTGGAGTCGAAGAACCTACTGGCGTTGGTGTTGCAACTTCACCGCCGCCGCCGCCGCCGCAGGCAACATTTAGCATTAATACAATTGCACCCATTATCCATACTTTCCCTTTAAGTAAATTCTTTAACCAAAAACCTTTTACTTTTTGCGACATTATCAACTCTCCTGTTGCTATTTTTAACAATCAAATGATTGTATTTTGTTAACTTTGTATTGTTTTTAAGGGCGCTAACCCACAATATGTATTTTTGTCAATAATTATTTATACACTTTTTTAAAACTTCTTTCAAATTAAACGAAACAACTCTGATTATCAAAAATACGCACCATGAAACATTTAAATAAACTTTCAAAAGAGACCAGCCCTTATCTTTTACAGCATATGAAAAATCCGGTTGATTGGTATCCATGGTGCTCAGACAGCTTAAAGAAAGCAAAAGACGAAAAAAAACCCATTCTACTATCAATAGGCTATTCAGCATGTCATTGGTGTCATGTCATGGCTCATGAGTCATTTGAAAATGAAGATACAGCGAAGATCATGAATGAATACTTCCTCAATATAAAAGTTGACCGTGAAGAAAGACCTGATATTGACCAGATATATCAGACAGCTCATCAGATCTTGACTCAAAGAACTGGGGGGTGGCCATTAACCATGTTTCTTGACCCAATTAACCAACAACCATTTTTTGGTGGAACCTATTTTCCAAATAAAGCACGCCATGGTCTTCCTGGATTCTCAGATTTACTTATTCGTATCTCTAATTACTTTGCTAATGAGAAAGACAGTATTAAAAATCAAAACAGGAAACTCGAAGAAATCTATAAAAAAATCAAGCCTGTGACACTTTCAAAAGACAGAAAAATGAATCAAACACCAATTACACTGTCAAGGAGCTTAATTGAGAAAAATTTTGATACTGAATATGGTGGGATTGGTAATGCACCAAAATTTCCTCAGCCTACATCCATTGAGCGATTATTGAGACATTGGAGAAACACAGCATTTTCTGGTAACCCAGATATTGAATCGCTCTTTTTATCGACATTGACTTTAAAAAATATGGCAGAAGGTGGGATTTATGATCAATTAGGAGGTGGATTTTTTCGATACAGTGTCGATCGATACTGGCAGATTCCTCATTTTGAAAAAATGCTCTACGATAACGGATTATTACTTTCTCTCTATGCCAATACTTATATTGCAACTGGCGATGAACTTTTTAAAAAAATAACTAATGAGACTTCTGACTGGATATTAAAAGAAATGCGATCAGAGAATGGTGGTTTTTATTCAAGCCTTAATGCTGACTCTGAAGGTTATGAAGGTAAATATTATGCATGGGATAAAAATGAGATAAAAAATATTCTTAATAAAAAGGAATTTGAAATTATCAAACAACATTTTGATCTAGATCAAAAACCCAATTTTGAAAAACAACATCACCTCACAATCAAAAGCAATTTAGATAATTTATCTGAATCAATGAAATACGAAAAAGAAACTATATCCAGAAAGATCGATGAGGCCAGAAGTAATTTATTAAAAACACGAGAGTCTCGTGAAAAACCGAGTCTTGATAAAAAACAACTTACATCATGGAATGCTCTCGTTGTAAAAGGATTAGCGATTTCCGGACGCGTTCTAGGTAGAGATGATCTCGTTCAAGCCGCATCTAAAGCGATCGATTTCATTATGAATAATAAAATGAAAGAAAATAAATTAATGTCTTGCTTTGTTGACCAGGGAAGTAAGATACCGGCTTACTTAGATGACCATGCATTCTTGCTTGATGCGATAATGGAACTACTTCAATCCAAATGGAATACAGTTCATCTTAATTTTGCAATTCAAATTGCTGATCATCTGATAAATAATTTCTTTGATGAGAAGGATGGTGGTTTTTTCTTTACTGCCAATGATCATGAGAAATTAATTTTTAGACCAAAACCAATGTACGATGATGCCTTGCCATCTGGTAATGGGGTCGCAGCTTTTGCTTTGCAGAGACTAGGCTTCTTAATTGGAGATGAGAAATATTTAAGTGCATCCGAGAGAACATTAGAAAATTCTTTTGAATTGTTAACAAAAACACCTCAAGGACATCTGACTTTAATTAATACTTTGGAAGAGTATTTTGATCATCCAGAAATAATTATAATTACTGGAGACGTTTCTGAGATTTCTAAATGGAAAGAATCAACAAATAAGATCTATTCACCGAAAAGAATGATTATAGCAATACCCATTGATGAAAAAGATTTGCCATCAGCTCTTGATAATAAGAAATGCATTAATAAAAAAACAACCGCCTATGTCTGCAAAGGAAGCAACTGCTCAAAACCAATTGACCGTTTCGAGGATTTATTAGAATTGATTAGTGAGAATAAAAAAAATTAAGAAAATGGCTCGTCAATCGATTTAGAAAAGTTTGTAAACAATACTGGACCCTCTTTTGTCATATACAAACAATCTTCTAAGCGCACACCAAATTCACCAAATATATATATACCTGGCTCATTAGAGAAACACATCCCGGATGCGAGAGGAGTTTTCTCTCCTTTAACAAAATTTACAGGTTCGTGACCATCAATACCGATGCCATGGCCAAGACGGTGTGATAGGCCAGGTGTTTTATAGCCTGGACCGTACCCTTGTTTCTCGTAATATTCTCTAACCGCATCATCCACATTTCCGGCTGGTACCCCTATTTGTGCTGTTTTTAATCCAAGCTCTTGTCCTTTTTTTGCCGTATTCCATACTTCACGATGTTTTTTTGTTGGCTCACCAAACACCCATGTCCTGGAAATGTCAGACTTGTAATCATGCACAGAACATCCACAGTCCATGAGAATAACTCCACCTTTCTTTACTTTCTGAGGTTGTTTCGTTCCATGTGGATACGCACTTGCCTCGTTAAGAAGTACCGAAGAAAATTGAGGAATACCTCCAAGCTCTCTTGTCTTATTACTCATCATTGATGATATTTCAGCAGGAGTCATTCCTAATTCGATATTTTGATACACGTAACGATAAGACTCTAATGTGACTTCATTAGCTTTTTGCATCAGTGCAATTTCAGAATTTGATTTATACATTCTGCAGCCACGAGTAATTTGGTCGCCAGATATCACTGTAAAATCATTTGAGAGTTTTTGAATTTCATCAACTATGAAATGCCTAGTTGTCTCCTCAAAAGCGAGACGGCCACTAGTAATATTTCTATCTCTAAGAATTCCTAAAACCAGAGCAAATGGGCTTTCATGTTCATGCCATGTCCTGACCTCTGTATCAATTCCCATACTTTCTCTGATAGAAGGTTCCTCAAAATAAGGCGTTACGAAAGATAATTCACCCTCTTTTGGTATAACAACACCGGTAAATCGCTCTGATCGTCTCCATTTTACACCAGTAAAGTATATTAACGATGATCCTGCTTCGATTACTAAAGCTTCAATATTATGTTGTTGCATTAAATTTTGAGCTTTTTTTATTCTTTCTTTTCTTTCATTAGGAGTTATTGGAATTGAATCTAAAGTCATATTTTGTTTTTTCATAGTATTTTGAATACTCTCATCTGCATGGATAATCTTTCTGGGTATGAATGAACTAGCAGTAATAGCTAGCGAATATTTAATTAATGATCTCTTATTCATAAACTTGTTTCAGTATCACAAAAATGCATTTCTTTTCCAAATATTTTCTTCCTGTGAAATTTCATAAGAAGGCCAGTACTTATTATTTAATTTTAAAGTCACAACACTATGGCTTCCATTCCATGAGACTACGTTCAATTTTATAGAATCATTACTTGTTTTTTTCATCACTATTTTTTTAAAAATATCAAGATTAGGAGTAGGAATATCGTCAACAGCAATAATGCTCAGCCCAGCCTTTAATCCGTACCTTGTTGCTGGTGAGCCATAATTATTGAATGCCACATAGACTCCATTATTTTCGATACCTCTTTGCCTGAGAGCTCGATGTGGCTCATGAATATGCGCGCCAGCCCAAAAAAATACATCTTGAACATCATTGCCTTCAAGTTGGCTGGTCTTAACCTTCATTTCGAGTAATTCATTATTACGCCATAATTCAATTACTAGTTCATCTGACTGACTTGCAGCTTCAAAATCTCTATACGATTTAATCAAATTTTTATTAATTGAAAGAATTATATCGCCTGGCTTAACGATTCCAATAACTGGCGATCCAGCCATGACGCTCTTTATGGATATTATTCTTTTCTTTGAATCATTCATTGCTTCAAATTTTTCTATCCAGGAATCACTCAAACCCAGTTTCCTTGCGGCAAATAGTGGTATGTAATTCAACTCAAGTTCCAAAGAATACAAAATAGAGCGTTTTTTGAATCCTTCTACAATACTCTCAATCAGTTCCGAGCCTATTCCTCGATTTATTTGATAAGCTTCTCCTCGTGATCTGTAAGAAAAACTCGTCCAAAGTGCAGTTACTAAGCCATTTTCATCTGTCAATACTCCATATATATCGTCCGGAGAGTTAACTAAATTAATTACTTCTATATTATTGTCTTGAAAGCTTAATGAAGGTGGAAGCATCAATGGATCGATAGATGATATCAGGCTTTTTTGGCTATAAAGTTGATGATCACTCTTCAAGCCAATCAACCAAGTTTCCTCACCTTCAAGCATCGCATCTGTATTAAATTTTGCTTCACTGACTGGTGTATTGGCGATCAAATCGGTTTCATAGCTCAATAAAACGATATTATGTAATGGATGGATATATTCAATTTTACCTGGTATTTCTAAGGAACCTGAGAAAGTCAATTTTACATCCCCCAATGCTATAGGAACTGTATTCCTATCTACCAAAATGAGACCTCTCTCCTTATCGACTATTAAGCCAGTACCATAATAATGTTTATCAACAATCCCAGAAATCGGATAAGGCAAATCAAAATTTACATGCACTAATGACGGTGCTATTTTATTTTTTTTCGCATCCTTATAATCAAAATATCTGACATTTCTATTTTTATTGATTTTTTTTGATGGTTTGTGTTTGATTTCAGCGCAAGGCCAAAATCCATTGCTTAAGTTCAACGAACATCTTTCAGTTGCATACCATTTATCATTTATCTCAATCGTTCTTAATACCTCATTCATAGGATCCGAATATCTAATGAAACGTATGCTTAGGATTTCACCATTGAACGAGTCTTTCAAATTTCTTTCGAATTCATCCAAATCCTTAATTGATTTACCATTCATTTCTGTAATAACAGATCCAGCTGGAATGGCAGCTCTTGAAAAAATGTAACCAGGATCGGCAATGTAAACTCCCTCAATTGGTCGGTTGTAATGTCTTGCCTGTTGATATGAAAAATTATTTACAACTGCACCGCCAATGGTTATAAATTCACTTGGTGTAATCTCATTTAAGTTAGTAACAATTACATTAAATGAGATTGGCTGTCCGCTCCTTTCAATTTGAATGGATACGCTATTACCAACATTAGTATCCAATATTTTAGCTATATCGATGAAATTTCGAACTTCAGTTTCATTTATATTCAGCAATATATCGCCAGGCTTCAAAAGCTCGCTGATTGGTGAATCTTTGATAACTTTTTTTGCAACGAGCAAGCCTTTTAAATTACTGTCATCCCAAAATATTGATTCACTTGATTCTGATAAACCAAGTCTTTTTAGCCTATCTAATGATAGACTTTCAAATTCAACCTGGAGAGTACCCCTATTAACAGGCTCTTTATTGGCAATTTTACTCAGTGCTCTTTTTATCCTATGAAGTGGCAAAAAATAACTGCTAGCCGCAGAATTATTTCCACCGGCGTTAAGAGCGACAACGTCACCATGAATATTTATTACCGGAGAGCCAGATGATCCGCCTGATGTCCCTGATGCGGCTTGGATATAGAAGGTATTAAAATCATTATAGTTACCTCTACCATAATCTGGAGCAGGGCGGTCCATTCTTGCAATGATTCCAGAAAGAATTGATAGCTTTTCTCCTGCATCATTACCAATCACTCTAATGTCCTCTCCTATATCGATGCCCTCTGCAACGAGAGGAAGAGCAAATGGTTTAATTCTTTTTAATTTTGATGGATCATATTGAAAAAAACCAAAATCATGCACAGGGTCCCGATAAATTGGCTCTAACTCCAACTCTTCATTATTAAAAAACAATGCTTCAGCATGAACTGGCCCAGGATTAACAACATGACGATTAGTTAGAATTATTCCGTTTATTTCATCCACTACAAATCCAGTTGCCTGGGATGATGATTTCCATTCTGTATCAAAAGCTTTAGGGCTGTCTATTTTTATACTTACGATTGCAGAGGAAACTTTATCTATTGTTTTTTCCCAAGTTATATCATCAGCAAAGCTATAACTGGAAACAGACATAGTGAGTGATAAAAATAATATTCTTTTTAGAATCATGATTTATTTAAAACCTCAAATGCGATCTATCCATATACATTTGCATTTCACCATTCTCATACATCGGCAAATAAAACGAATCAGGATCACAGGTATATGGAAATATTTCTGTATTTTTATTTCTAACCCACTGCCTTCTTCTTATTGGATTTTTTCTATAATTTTCTGGATCTTTTATAATTATAATCGCGTTTAATTTCTGACCATCACTACTGAGAGAATATCTCTCCTCTATCTCCGCTTTTTCTGAAACTAGCTCACCCCGAAAATCTCGAATTGTTTTTTCAAATAAATTTGATCTAATTACTAAAGTGCCACCTTCCCAAGTGCCTCTTGAGAAACCCATTCTCGAGGGAGGCATATATGAGCTGGGCTTATCTTTTTTCATCCAAATTCTTCGCGTCTTGCCTTGGTATTCGTATAAAAAAGTATATCTGTCATTACTTTGTAATATCTCAAAGGGAAAAGAATAAGTTACTAGTGAAGGTAACCCAATGGATGTGCATCTCACATCTGGTTGATCATAATAAGGTAAATAAACTTTTAACCAATCATTGCCTTTTGCAGTCAAGCTCATTGTATATTTTCTAAAATCAAGCTCTTGGGTCGCAGTCCATATTCCCGATATATCTTGAGGATTTGGCAATAGAGATTTGCTCATAACTGAACTGTCTCTTTTGGCTTTCCAAGTTCCGGGTTTCTCTTTTTGCGCTGCAGCTCCCTCTTGACGATAAGATCCAGACATTTGATCATTGACTATTTTGCCTTTTAGTCGTCGATTGAAAATAAAGCCTCTGACATCTCTGCTATCGGCAATGATCTCAATTTCATTTGTATCGACAATGATTTCAAC
>CEWO01196149.1_pt1 | contig 10258 bp, 12 predicted proteins | sample 361561 | NCBI WGS metagenome assembly CEWO01 (sample SAMEA2623627, study PRJEB7988) | marine metagenome | isolation source: saline water (ENVO:00002010), including
TGGTTTTCAAGACCACCGCATTCGACCACTCTGCCATCTCTCCGAATATAGGACTGCAAAAATAGAAATATTTTTATTTCAGAAGTGTTCTTTAATATTTATTTTAAAATGAAGTTGATAAGCTTATATAAAGCTAATTATGAGCTATTTGTCTAATTTTACTCGTTTTTCAACATTACCACTTTTGTAGATATAGAATACAATTCCTTTATAGTTTTTATTAACCTCCCTCCCATAAATATCTTTTAATGAGGTAAGCTCATCATTAATAAAAGAAATATCATTTACTACATTGTAGTTGCAATCTAGACTAAAGTAGTGTTGAGGGTCTCTTAATTGAGGATCCCAAAAATTTGCAGTTGTAGTATCACACACTTCTATACAGCTTAGGCTAGGTAAGTTTTTGCAGTTAAGATTAGAGATAATACAATTTGAACTAATATCTAAAGTAGATAGGTTATTAGAGTAGTTTGATGGTTGCGAGCTTACATTGCCAATAAATAGATTCTCTAAGTTTATATTATCACTTAGATTTATAGACTGTAAATCGTTATTATAACAATTTAACCATTTCAAGGAAGTATTACCACTCAAGTTAATGTCATTTAAAGCGTTATTCTGACAGTTTAGAGTAGTTAAGTCCATTGTTGACAGGTCAAGATTTGTAATATTATTTACACCACAATCTAAATACCCTAACTGCTGATTATTTGACAATACGAGTGTGTTAAGAGTGTTTTCAAAGCATATTAATGTAGTGAGTGATGCATTGCCTAATAAGTTAATATCATTAAGAAGATTAAAGGAACAGTCTAAAATGTATAAACCAAGAAGGTTATCAATAATTAACTCATCAATTATATTATTTGAACAAATTAAATGTGTTAAAGTGGTGTTTTGATTTAGATTAAGTGAATCAATATTATTTTCAGAACAATCAAGATACTGTAAACTGGAGAAATATTCTATACCACTTAAATCTTGAATCTCAAAATTAGGGTATCCACTTATTATAAGAGTGTCAATATCAGAAATATTGTCAGTGAAAACCCACCCATTAGGATTTCCTGTATCATACCCTAAATTAATTAAATGCTGCTCAAATATCGTATCATCAATATCAGTTGTTATTTGTGCATTTGATATAAATGATAATGCTAAAAATAGAGTTAAGATGTTAGTTTTCATATCCTTAATTTTTATACAAACGTAATTAAAACTAATTGATAAATTTGCACAAATGATTACAAAGATTTTTTACTATATCTTACTTCTTCCCATATCTGTACTACCCTACACTATTTTGTATTTTATCTCTGATCTTTTATTCTTAGTGTTGTATAGAATAATTGGTTATAGAAAGAAGATAGTTTTTGGGAATCTAAAAAGATCATTTCCAGATAAGAGTGAAAAAGAATTGAGTATTATAATGAGTAATTTTTATAGACACCTTTGTGATATTATAATGGAAGGTGTAAAAGGGTTTACTATATCAGAGAAAGAAATTAGAAAAAGATTAATTATTAAAAACCCTGAGTTTAGTAATTATTTCTCAGATAAAGGTAAAAGTATTATTTTTGTTGGAGGTCATTATAATAACTGGGAAATTTGCGCACAGGCTTTTTCTATGTACTCTAATCATAAGTGTGTAGGAATATACAAGCCTCTTTCTGATAAGTTTCTAAACCAAAAGGTTTACACTTCACGATCAAAGTATGGAATGCATTTAGTGTCAATGAAACAAGCTAAGAAATCTTTTGATTCAGGAAATGAAGTAAAAGCTATTGTTTTTGGTTCGGATCAAAATCCATCAAATCCTAAAAGAGCTTATTGGATGAGTTTCTTAAAGCAAGATACAGCAGTCTTATTTGGTGTAGAGAAATATTCTAAAGAATATAATTGGCCAGTAGTATATGTAAGTATTAGTAAAGTGAAGAGAGGTTATTATGAAGCAGAGTATTCGTTGATTACTGATCAGCCTACTGAACAGCCATATGGGAAAATAACAGAAGATTTCACAAAAAGATTAGAGCAGGATATAATAAATCAACCAGAATATTGGTTATGGTCACATAAAAGATGGAAACACAAAAGAGAAAAATAAAAATTGCTGTTGTAATTCTTAATTGGAATGGAAAAGAATGGCTACAGAAATTCTTACCTACTTTGGTAGAATATAGTAATGATGCTACTGTTTTTTTAGCTGATAATGGATCAGATGATAACTCTCTTTTTCTTATAAAAAAAGAGTTTCCGTCTGTTAGAATAATTGAAAATAATGAAAACTTGGGTTTTGCAGGTGGTTATAATAAAGCGTTGACTCATATTCATGCTAAGTACTATGTTCTTGTTAATTCTGATCTGGAAGTAGCTCCAGCTTGGCTTTCTCCAATTATCAGTTTAATGGATGGAGATAAGAATATTGCTGCTTGTCAGCCAAAAATAATGGATTATAATAATCGTGAAAGGTTTGAATATGCAGGTGCTAGTGGTGGCTATATTGATAATTTAGGTTATCCTTTTTGTAGGGGAAGAATATTTGATCACTTAGAAGAAGATAAAGGGCAGTACAATGACCTGAAAGAAGTGTTTTGGGCAACAGGAGCTTGTCTCTTCTTGCGGTCTGATGCTTTCTGGGGGGTTGGTGGATTTGATGCTAGCTTTTTTGCTCACCAAGAGGAGATTGACCTTTGCTGGAGAATGAAGAATAATGGTTTTAAAATTATGGTTGAACCAAAATCTATTGTTTATCATGTAGGTGGCGGCACTCTTAATTCTGGATCTACTCTTAAAACATATCTGAATTTTAGGAATAATCTTTACATGTTATTTAAGAATTTACCTGCCTACTATTTATTTTTTATTATTCCTATTAGGTTATTTTTAGATGGAATTGCAGCTATTACATTCTTATCTAAGAAAAAGGGCATTAGTCATTTGCTTTCAGTCATGAAAGCACATTTTTCTTTTTATTTTGCTATACCAAAGTTGATTGCTAAGCGCCATAAAATTACTCAAAAGAATAAATTAGTAGGCAAAATGGAAAAATCTATTTTGGTAAGAAATAAATTAAAAGGAATAAATATTTTCTCTGATTTATAGCTAATTTATTTAAAAGAGAATTACATCTTTAAATAGAAGTCCCTACATAAATCAATATACTTTTTAGTATATTCATGTCTTGATTTTTCAATAGTAAGTTGTTCTATTATTAGTTTTAATTTAATAAAAGAGAGTTCAAGCATAACTCTTTTTATTGTTGACCTCTCATTTCCTTTTATATAGCATTTTTTGTTGATATGTAGTTTGTTAGACACAGCAATTTTGCAAAAATATTCTTCTGAATCTTTCGGTATTATTACAGAGAATGTTCCTTTCTCTTCAAGTAGCTTAATAGTACTTTGTATTAATTCTTTATACGATAGTTTGTTGGTGTGTCTTGCAACATCTCTTCTATTATTTGATTTATTTTGAGCGAAAAAAGGAGGATTACTTATTATGAGATCAAATTTTTTTTTAGAATTAAAATTTTGTAATGATATATTTTTGATTTCTATTCTTTCTTTCCAATCAGAATTAGTAATATTTAATTTTGCCTCCTTGCTAGCTATTTTATCAATCTCTATTCCAATTATATTACTTTTGGTATTTCTTTGAGCAAGCATTAGGCTTATTAATCCTGTACCACAGCCAATATCTAAAATATTTGTTAAGTTGTTACAAGACACCCAGCTTGCTAGCAGTACGGCGTCAGTACCAACTTTCATAGCTGATTTTTCTTGAATAATGTTAAATTTTTTGAACTTGAAAACAGACATCTATTTTATAAAATAGTTTATTTTTCTATAACTATTCTTTTCTCTACTTTTTTGTTATTTTGATTTACTTCCAATCCATATTCCTTCCATAGTTGGTGGATGAGTCCAAGTTCCACTTCCACTACTCTCTTCTATGTCTATTACTCCAGAAAAATCTCCTCCAGACTGTGTTGTAGCATTAATTGATGGATATCCCCCTGCATCATCTATGTCTCCACTAAAACTAACAAGTACTTCTGTAAGGTTAAACACAAAATATCCATCAATAATTAAATTGGGTCCATCTGAAGATATATTAGCATACCAATCTCCTACGCTTACACTATCATTCCAGCTATATGTAATGTATCCTTCCCAATCGCCTTTAATATCAGCAAACATGGATGATATATTATTGTTTTCTGTATTACTATTTACATTATTCGGTTCTTCCACCTCTTTCTTACAAGTTGTAAAGAGAAGTGGCAAGCAAAGTAATATAAGTAGTAGTTTTTTCATTTTAGTGTTAATAAAGCGGCTTTATAAGAATCCAATCCTAAACCGCAAATAACTGCTTTGCAATTTTTAGATAGAAGAGATTTTTGTCTAAAATTTTCTCTAGCATATATATTTGAGATATGTATTTCTGTTACTGGGGTATCTATTGCTTTTACGCAGTCAGCTATAGCTACTGAAGTATGAGTATAGCCTCCCGCATTAAGTAAAATAGCATCATAGGTAAAGCCTACTTCTTGTAGTTTATTAATAAGATCCCCTTCTATATTGTTTTGATAGTAATCAATCTGAAGATGTTTTAATTCAGAACGTAATCCATTTAAATATTCTTCAAAAGGAATATTACCATAAATAGCTTCTTCTCTTTTACCTAATAAGTTTAAATTTGGGCCATTAATAATTATTACCTTCATAAGAGCAAATCTACATAAATGAGTTGGGAAACATCCATAAAAGATTTTAAATCTTATTTACAGATAGAGCGATCACTATCAAATAATTCGGTGCAAGCATATATTAGTGATGTTAGTAAGTTTGCAAATTACTGTATTCAATCAAATTTATCTGAGCTAAAAATTACTAGAGAAAATATTAGTGAATTTTTAATAACATTAAAGAAGGAAGATATATCTGCTCGTTCACAAGCTCGTATTATTTCAAGTATAAAGGCGTTTTATAAGTATCTAATAATTGAGGACTATATGGAATATAATCCAACAGAACTTATTGAGAGTCCAAAGATCGGATTAAAACTACCTGATACACTATCATTAATTGAGATTGATAAGCTCATTTCAGCTATCGATTTAAGCTCAAATCAAGGTGAACGAAATCGTGCTATATTAGAGAGTTTATATAGTTGTGGTCTTAGGGTAAGTGAGCTTGTAAATCTGCAGCTCTCTAACATTCATTTTAACAAAGGTTATTTAAAGGTAATCGGTAAGGGTGATAAAGAGCGATTGGCTCCTATTGGAGGTAAGGCGCTTAAATGCTTAAAAACTTATATTAATGAAGTGAGGAGTCATCAAGATATAAAAAAAGGACATGAAGATTTTGTGTTTTTGAATAATAGAGGCGCCAAGCTTACTAGAGTAATGATATTTCTTATAATACAGAAATTAGCAGAAAAAATTGGTATGAGAAAGAAAATCAGTCCTCATACTTTTAGGCATTCTTTTGCGACACACCTTATTGAAGGGGGGGCTGATTTGCGTGCTGTACAAGAAATGCTAGGACACGAGAGTATTACTACTACTGAAATTTACACTCATCTTGATAAAGACTACTTAAGAAGTAATATCATACAGTTTCATCCGAGAAGTTAATGCAATTAAAACATAATATATTTAAAATGTACCTTCTTAAGGGGGTGCTATGGTTTATGGTATCAATGCCAATTATTGTGTTGTTCTTTCAGGAGCATGGTTTATCATTAACTCAAGTAATGCTCTTACAAGCGATATATTCATTATCAGTAGCTCTTTTTGAAATTCCTTCTGGATATATTGCTGATGTATTTGGAAGAAGAAAAACCATTATACTTTCTACTATTTTCTGCTTTATGGGGTATTTAATCTTTTCATTTTACGGAGGGTTTTATGCTTTTGCTATTGCTGAGATCTTAGTAGGTATTGGTGGTAGTTTAATGTCAGGTAGTGATAGTGCAATAATTTATGACACATTATTAGAAACAGAAGATGAAGAATCTTACACCAAAATTGAAGGGAGAAATTATGCGATTGGTAATTTCTCTGAGGCCTTAGCGGGTATACTTGGAGGTTTATTAGCAGTAAGTTCTATTTATTTACCTGTCTATGTCCAAACTGCAATTTTATTTTTAAGTATCCCTATTGCATTTAGTTTGGTAGAGCCAAAAATCCATGCAGACAATAAATTAGGCAGGTCATTTAAAGCAATATTTGATGTCGTAAATTTTGCTTTAGTAGATAATATGAAGCTGAGATGGTTAATTATTTATTCTTCAGCAATGGGTATTGCAACTCTGTCAATGGCATGGTTTGCACAGCCCTTCTTTAAGCAGATTAATATTCCGTTAGCTTATTTTGGAGTACTTTGGGCTGGACTCAATTTTTCAGCAGGAATTACTTCATTTAATTCGTATAGGCTTGACAGGGGGGGGAATAAAAAATTACTAATATTTCTGTCATTAGCAATGGTTTTTTCATTCCTTTTATTGGGAATAAACTCATCAGTAATTGGCTTGCTATTTGTATTGTTTATTTATTTACTAAGAGGCGTCGTCACTCCTATTTTGAGAAATGCAATTAATGTAAACACTACATCCGATAAAAGAGCAACGGTACTCTCAATTAGGAGTTTTATTATTCGTATTTCTTTTGTTGTTTCTGCTCCTTTTTTTGGTTATTTAGCTGATAATCATTCTTTAAGCTATACTTTCTATGCATTATCAATTATTGTTGGTTTTTTTTCAATTTTATCTGCTATTAAGCTTATCAGATTAGATAATAAATCTACTTTTGTATAATGAAAAAGATAAAAGAAAAGTGGGGGATAAAATCTAATTTACAGTTGATTATTATATTTGTTGTATTTGGTATTACAGGATCATTGTCTTTATATGTTTCTGCTCCAATATTAGATTTTGTTGGTCTAAGGAAAGAAAATCTTTCTCCGTGGATATATCAACCCCTTAAATTAATTCTAATTTTCCCTGCTTATCAAGTATTAATTTTAATTGTTGGTGCTGTATTTGGTCAATTCAAATTCTTCTGGCAATTTGAAAAGAAGATGCTTTTTCGTTTAGGATTTAAGCAGTTTAAAGACTAGCAATAGTTTCCTTTTCTTATTTTTGGAAACCTAAATACCAACTGATGAAATTAATAATATCACTTGCCACAAGATTAATCCCAAGACATTATCTGCAGCATGTGAGTCATTTATTTTTAAGAATATTTTCTTTGTTTTTAAGAGGTGATAAATTTGAAGATCCTATCAATGGAAAAACTTATAGAAAGTTATTACCTTATGGAAGAGTGAATTCTAGAAAGAATGCGATTGCTCCTGACAGTATGAGTCTAGAGCGCCATAGATTAATGTGGCTTTTTATGAGGGAAAAGACAAATTTTTTTACAGATAACTTAAAGTTTTTACATATTGCTCCTGAGTACTGTTTTATTAAACTATTTAAAGGCATGAAGAATTTAGATTATACTACTGGTGATTTAATTTCTCCTTGGGCAGATGTAAAATTTGATGTGCATGAAATTCCTTTTAATGAAAACACGTATGATGTAGTTATATGCAACCATGTATTAGAGCATGTGGAAGATGATCATAAGGTAATGACAGAGTTTTATAGAGTGATGAAAAAAGGTGGCTGGGGGATCTTTCAGGTACCTATTGATACTAATAATCCAAAAACAGAGGAAGATAAGTCAATTACTGATCCTAAGATTAGAGAGAAATTATATTGGCAAAATGATCATCTTCGTTTATATGGATTAGATTATGGGAGAAAACTAGAATTAGCAGGTTTTAAAGTAACAGAGAGTAATTTTATCAATGAAATTAGCTCTGATTTAGTTGAGAGATATGCTCTTCCTAAGGGTGAAGTTATCTACTTTTGTGAGAAGAAATAATAATCTTTATTTTTAGTGTTCAATATAGATTATTTTCTTTGTTTTAAAAAAATCTTCAGTAAAGAAGTCTGAGATATCGTATTGTACATGTGGGATATCTTTTAATTCCTCAGATAAATCACCACCCTTTAGGTATAGTACACCATTACTAATACTATTCTGATTATTGTTATTAAATTTCCCTTTAACCCATTTATTAAACTCAGTCATATTAGTGACAGCCCGGCTTACTATAAAGTCAAAAGACTCATTAATATTCTCAACCCTTGTGTTTCTAGTTCTTATATTAGCTAATTCTAGAGTATTGCTTATGCTGTCTACTACCTTTATCTTTTTACCTATACTGTCAATAAGAAGGAATTCTACTTCAGGAAATAGTATAGCCAAAGGTATTCCAGGGAAGCCTCCTCCAGTTCCAACATCAAGTACCTTGGTTCCTTTTGAAAAGCTTATTAATTTTGCAATTGCTAAAGAGTGCAAAATATGGTTAGTGTAAAGTGCATGGATATTATTACGAGAAATAACATTAATTTTAGTATTCCAATCTTCATAAAGATCTTTTAAAGCAATAAATTGTTGTATTTGATTATCTGATAGCTCAGAAAAATACTTTTGAATGATTTGCACTTAGTAAGAATCTTTAATGCCAGACATAATATTAAACAATTGTTCTCGGCTTCTATGTAATTGAGCTTTTACTGTTCCTATTGGTAAGTCTAAAACCTCAGCAATTTCATCATAACTTAATTCTTTAAAGTACCTAAGTTTTACTAAATCTCTATATTTTGGTTTTAATTGATCTACAATATATCTTAATATTGCTATTCTTTGTTTTTTCTCCATTTCCTGCTCAGGATTTAGCAAATCTGACATTAAGTCAAAATTTGTTCTTTTTCCATCTTCATCCAACATCAATTTATCAATAGATATAGTAGGTAATTTATGTTTACGTAAATAATCAATACAATGATTTCTAGCTAACGTAAAAAGCCATGTGCTGAAAGCATAACTTGGAGTATAAAGATGCAGCTTCTTAAATGCTTTTCCGATTGATTCAATAGTTAGATCTTTTGCTAATTCTTGGTCATTTACTTTTTCATAAAGCATAAAATATAAAGGATCTCTGTAGAGTTTCATCAGCTCATTATATGCAATAGGATCCCCGTTCTCTAAAGCTCTGGTAATTAATTTTAAATCTCTTTTTCCTTTTTTAGTTAAATTACTTGTCATTTACTCCATTTATAAGGTTTTTTAAACAGGTTCAATAATACGAAAAATCCTTGTAATACTATGTGAGTTATCTCGTATATTGGATGAATCCAGTACAAATCAAAAATCCTTAGTTTCTTCATGGTTTTGTAGTTTATTATATAAGAAGTTATTAGCTTAACAAATAGAAGTGTTAATGTGTAGACAGGTTTAGTCTTAAAAATAAGCATCATAATAATACTTAACCAAAAGAATAATTGAGCATAAGGATAAAGAGCTAAAAGAACTTTGAACTTAAATTTATAATGAGGAGCTGTTGATATATGCCTTCTTTTTTGATAAATCCAGTCATTCCAATTTTCAATTACCTCTGATATAGTATGTGATTCCTCTGATATTTCAACACTTACATTAGTGCTGTTTGCAACTTCTTGGATAAATAAATCATCATCTCCTGAAGGAATATGAATATGATTAGCAAATCCCTTATTGTTAAAAAATAATGATTTTTTGTAAGCAAGATTTCTGCCAACCCCCATGTAGGTTTGAGATCTTAATGCGTATGATAAGTATTGTTGAGCAACATTGTATGTGTCAAATCGGATTAATTTATTAAGCAGCCCTTTTTTCTTATTGTAAGAGCCGTATCCAAGGACAATATCAGATTTAATAAAACTACTACACATTTTCTTAATCCAATTTTTAGAATTAGGAATACAATCAGCATCAGTTAAAAGTAAATATTCGTGTTTTGCAGTTTTAATGCCTAATGTAAGAGCAAATTTTTTTCCAGGATTATGAGTTACAAAATCATCAATTTCTACGACTACTAAATTCAGGTGTTTCTTTGCAATTTCATCAAGATATATTTTACTTCCATCAATTGATTGGTCGTTTACTACAATCACCTCAAAGTTAAAATAATTCTGACTTAGTATATTTGGCAAATTCTTTCTTAAATTCTCTAGTTCATTTTTTGCGCAAATAACAATAGAAATAGGTTTATTAAATGATTCTTCTTTATTATTTAATAAAAAAAGCTTAGTAAAGAAATAAAGGGAATAAATTAATAATATTATTAAACTGATTACAGCAAGAATAAGACTACTTTCTTCA
>CEWO01147727.1_pt1 | contig 10228 bp, 9 predicted proteins | sample 361561 | NCBI WGS metagenome assembly CEWO01 (sample SAMEA2623627, study PRJEB7988) | marine metagenome | isolation source: saline water (ENVO:00002010), including
GGTCTAAGAGCAAAGGCAAAAGAACAACGCGGTAAGTAGAATTATTCGATTATTTGGATATTTTTTTCATTACCAACTATAATTTTTGTAGCCATATTAAGGAATAATCCGGTGTCCTTTACATTTTCAATACTGAGTAGGCTTTTGTTTAATGAGTTTGGATCAGTAATTCCATCTTTGAACTTTAGATGGAATATGTAATTGCCATTATCTGTGATGAAGGGTTCATTGTCTTTTTCAATTCTTAATTCTAGTTCACATCCCAATTTTTTAATCATAATTTCAGTTATTTCGTAATTCTCAATGCTAACTTCTACAGGTAGAGGGCCTTTACCTAGAACTTCAACCATTTTAGTTTCATCTACGATAATAATTAGTTTTTTTGCTTTAATTTCAACTTTTTTTTCTCGTAAAAGAGCTCCACCTAATCCCTTAATCAAGTTTTTATCTGGTGAAACTTCGTCAGCACCATCAATAGCAATGTCAATAGTTTCATATTTATCTATTTCAACTAATTCTATTCCTAAATTTTTTGCTTGTTCTTCGGTAGCAATTGAAGTAGCCATTCCCTTAATTTTGAATTCATTTGATAATTTTTCTGCCAGCAAGTCTATTGCAATTTTAGCAGTAGATCCTGTTCCTAGACCGACAACCATTCCATTTTTAACAAGTTTAATGGCTTCCTTGGCTGCATTTATTTTTGATTTATTTTTTATCAATAGTATAGTCCGCCTTCAGGTTCTGAGATTTCAGCATCATTTAGGCGATTTAGTACTTTCTCTAGAGCTTTCGTAAAGTCTTTTGCATTAACTTTAGATCTTTTATCATTAATTGCATTCATTCCAGCCTCTACACAGAGGGCTCTAAGATCGGCTCCTGACAAACCTTCGGTGTCTTCTGACAATTTTTTATAATTTACACCTTTCTGAATGGACATATTACTAGCATGTATTTTAATAATTTTTAATCTGGCCTCTTCTTCTGGTAGAGGTATTTTTATTATTCTATCAAATCGGCCAGGTCTTAGTAAGGCTTCATCCAATATATCGGGTCTGTTGGAAGCTGCCATGATAGATACTTTTCCCCGCGGAGTAAAACCATCTAATTCACCTAGTAGTTGCATTAATGTTCTTTGAACTTCTCTATCGCCAGTAGTTCCGACATCCATTCTTTTAGCCCCAACAGCATCCAATTCATCAATGAAAATAATGCTTGGAGCTTTTTCTTGGGCCAATTGGAATAGTTCTCTAACGAGTCTTGCACCTTCTCCAATGTATTTTTGAACTAATTCACTTCCAATTAATCGTATAAATGTAGCATTTGTAGCATTAGCTACCGCCTTAGCCATCAATGTTTTACCAGTTCCAGGTTGGCCAACAAGTAAGACCCCTTTAGGTGGTTCAATGCCTACCTTTGCAAATCTTTCAGGATAAAGCATTGGAAGTTCAACAGTACTTCTTAATTCGTCCAACTCTTCTACAAGTCCACCAATATCTTTGTAAGTTTCAGTTGGTTTGCTTTCAACTTCAGCACCCATTACCAATGGATCTTTAGTTGACGGTAATGTCTCTAGGACAGCTAGTGTTTGTCTATGTAGGGCTACTCTCTCCCCAACATCCAGATTTTCTTTGTCTATACCCTCAGAGATGTGAACTACAAAATCAGGTCCACTACTTGATTTAATGCTAACGCGACCATCATCCAGTACATCTGTAACGGTTCCAATTACTTGTGGTGGAGCTCTAAGTCTCGCTAATTCACCCTTTAAATGAGCGTTTTCTCTTTTCATTCGAGAGACATCAGTCTCCAGTTGCCTTTTTTCAGCTTCAAACCGTTCAGTTTCTTCTATGAGCCATTTATTCCAGTCCTCGCCTTTCTCGGGTGCAGAAACGTCACCTTCACTTTCTTGTGGTGCCACTTATAATCACTAAACATTTAATTGGCTTAGATATATATCATTTTGTGATTTAAATGATTTGTGAAATGTGTGGAGCCGAATCGGAAGCTATTGAACCAAGAAAAATTTCAGGTTCAGTCTTACAGTTATGCAGTAACTGCGCAGGTTTAGGAAAGGAACCAACGTATAGAGAATCTATAGGGCATCGAGCATTTGTAGCCCAGACATTAGAAAAACGTCAACAAAAAACGAGATACAAAGAAATGGAAAGCGATGATGTTTTAATTGGAAATTTAGGGAGCGTTGTGCGCAAGGCTCGGGAAAAAATGAATCTGGACCACGCAACTCTTGCTAGTAAGATTTCAGAGAAAAAATCTATTTTGACTTCCGTGGAGGCTGGCAATATGAGTCCTAACGAAAAGCTTACTAAAAAATTGGAAAACTTCTTGAAAATTAAGCTAACTGAGAAAGTAGAAGCCGTAGAAATTAGTAGTTCCAAATCTTCTGGTGAGTCCTTAACCATGGGTGATTTAATCAAGCAAGCTATGGAAAAAGAGTGAAATTAGGGCACGCATAATCTTTTTGTAGTAACTTTCAAACTAATTGTAAGATGGGTCTACTAGGGAGGCAGTTTAACATGGAGCGTTCAACAGAGGATTCATTGCTCTTAGTTTCCTCAGCTTTAACGTTTACGATATCACTTTTTTGTGGATATGTTGAGTCTGGAATTGGTAGAATGGTATCATTGCCTTTATTTGGCATTGAGTTTCATTTGATATCTACTCCTATTTGGTTATTATCAGGTATATTGTGTCTTATCAGTCTACAACAATTATTTTATAAAATCTGGACACATGGCGTTTGGTTGATTGGTGTTTACTGGCTAACAGCTTTTGGAACTATAATTCTTTTTATAATGTTTGATCAGGGCTATGTTTGGTTTATAGTTAGTTTAATTCTAATTTTCTTAGCTATATTTTTGATGTATTGGATGATTTTAGAAATTTATGGATTAAGATACAATATAATAGGTCAAGTTCCAGAAGCAGATAGGTCAATTAGCTTGACAGATTGGTTAATCACTGTACCTTCTTTTTTCATATTTACTTTTATTAGTTATTATTATTATTCGAAAATGTATCTAGAAGAAGAAGGCTGGTTTACCTTTGGTTATGCTTCTGAAGGATATTTATTGTTTCAATTTGCAGTGTTTCTTTCGGGTATGTACATATTGTATGTTCCACAAACATTGCTTGGAGATTACTTAGAATTTAGTGATTTAGATATTAATACAAGTTATAATGTTGATCAAAATAAAGTCGAGCAGAGATTAATTGACTATTCAAAAAACTATGATGAAGGTAAGATTCAAGCAACTTTAGTTGATTTGTATCGTATGGCTGACGAAGATCCTGAAGCTTGGTCAACACTCGGGGAGTTTTATGTAGATTGGAGTGTAGAAGAAGTTAAATTGTTTATTACAAAGTTGGAAGATTTAGCTTCAGAAAAGTAATTAATATTGTAACAACAAAGGTTATATACAATTTTTTTGATTAGTTTTGTGTTTCATAGTATGAAACAATAACCATTGCCCGGTAATGGGAGCAAAATCATGAGCAACATGAACCTACCAGAATGGACAGCACAGGCACTAGTCGCCTCAGGAGCAGTTTTTCTACTTATCTCTGCATATGTTATGGGAGTGATGGTTCCTAATGGACTCCTTGCACCGAATGATTTCGATGCAGATTTTTATTTTGAAGGAGATATTCAAACATTTGATTTAGATCCAGATAATGGAACTGGTGTTTTCGTAGATAATGTTGGCAATGGTTCATATGATCCAACTAAGGCCAAAGTTGGCGGTGGTGCTACACTTAATGTAGTTGGTAAACCAGATGGTGATGATTACACAATTCTTACACAAAATTTCAGTCTTACTCAAAATGGTATTGATGGCGATGGTGAATGGTTAGGTACTATATCCGATACTAGTGAGACTCCATCCTCTCTGAATAGAAAGAACTATGAAGTTGATGGTAAACAAGGTGCTTGGACTCCTACAAATCTTCCTGAAACAGGTAAGACTTATGAGTTTCCAAATCCAGTGAATAGTGCCTACACAGACAATTTTACATGCGCAGATAAAAGGACTTTGAATGATGTTGAAGTGATGACCTGTACCGCCCAATCTGGTGATGATGAGAGAATGGTATTTACACCAGGTGAAGGAAGCGACCTAGAGTTATTACAAACCACTTTTGAGGGCTATAATTCCTTAGGGGCTCCAGGAGTTGCTCCAATGTGGTTTTCTTATAAATCTGAACAGATAGTAGGTGCTGAGTTAGGTGGTGTAATTGATAGAGTTTACAACGTTACAGTTTACATGCAGGTACCAACTTTAGTGTATTTAGAAGATAATTTTAATTTTACAACATACTATGAAGGCCGTATCGGGAATTTGAACACATTTTCTTTCCAAACAAACTATTACAATGCAACTGGACTTAGGGCAGGTTGTGTGATTAAAGAGAATTCAACAGAGAGTCACATAAATGTTCTTGGTTATCTTCGAACTTTTGAAGTTAAATATGATGATAACGGAACAGCTTTGGATGTAGATTATGGTACCCAGAGTTCAGAAGGATGTTGGGACTCTTCAGATTCTGATGATTATACTCAAGAATTAGTTAATGTCACTTATGATGTGAATCGAAAGAATCTTCAATATGTTAATGGTACAATAACTTATGTTGATGGAGTCGCTACTAATACTACAGAAGGCGGAGATGGTTTTAATTTCTTCTCACCAACATGTACTACTATTAGTGTGGTTTCAAAGGAATGCTGGGTTCCTGCAGAAAACGCCTCTTGGCCTAACGCAATGTATGGTCTTCACATGCAAAATTACACATTCATAGAAGAGACAGATGTCAACGGAAGTCTTGCTTACCATTTCAGAGCTAATGAAAGTGGCATTTCGGGTAACTCAGGTGCCTTGTATAATTCAAATGTTGGAGGTTTAGATATGGATTATTATGAAGATGTCTGGATTGATCCAGTTACTGGCACTATATTGAATCAGAAATATGATATTCAAATAAAAGTGCCTCTGCCAATTCCTGGTTTAGGTGGCGTTACTTTGAGGGATATAGTAGCTAATTATACGCAAGAGTCAATTGATGAAGCTTCTTCATCAGCTAAAAGGCAAGCATTAGCACAGTATTACCAAGGGTATGAAGTTTCAGTTTTAACTCTTAATGGTGCATATACTGACAAAACAGTTGCTGGTCAAATTGAAGCTGAGCAAGACAAAGTAAGTAGCTACAACTTAGGAACAAAGACCTTGCCTTCAATACTTATTGGAACTTCTATCATTTCTTTGGCAGCTGGTTTCTATGTATATTATCAAAATGGTGGTGCAATGAATTCGATGAGCGGAGGCTCTACAGAATCTCTAGAAGAGACTTCATCAGTAACAGAAGAACCAGAAGAAGATAATGTTTCAGATGATAAAGAGGTTACCGAATCAGATTCAGATACAAGTGTTGCAGCAGTTCCTGAAGATGAGGATTCTTCTGAAGATTAAATCTTAACAGAATGTCGGAAGAAGAAAAGAATCCAGCAGATAGGCACAGCCTACTATCTAGTGGTTATAAGAGAATTGTATTTACACCAGGGGCAAGGGGCAAGCTCAAGTTTCTTGTTGCGCTAGTCGTTTTTTGTCAAATAGGTCTTATTGTCTGGTTTGGCTTGGGCCATATTATAGCTAAACAGGCCTTAACAGTACCTCATGGTTGTGGTATTTGGGAATTTAATACTCCAACAAATTGGACAGTAGATGATGATTGGCAATCATTTGAACCTTGGGCCGATTCAGATCAGCGAATATCGATGCGTAAAGATTTTGATGCACAACCTTGGCAATTTGAATCCTATGAAGTCATAGATTTTACTAGTAGAGATGGAATAAATTTGGAAGGGTGGTATGTTGAGGTTAATGAAACGGCTCCTGTAGTTTTATTGGTGCATGGTGGATATGAGAATGGAAAATGTAAACCAGAAATTCTGCTTTCAGCTTCATATTTGTCTAAGAATGGGATAAATACATTTATGATTGATTTGCGCAATCATGGACACAGTGAAGTGGTATCTGATTATTTTTATCTAGGACAGAAAGAGTATTTGGATGTTCTTGGAGCTTATGATTGGTTACAAGAGGCTAAAAATTATTCACCTTCTTCGATTGGTGTTTTTAGTATTTCTACCTATGCTTTGGCAACAACACTGGCTTTTGACGAATCTAATATTGCATCCATGTGGTTAGATAGTCCCATTATTGACTTTCCGTTATTAGTAGGTAATGAATTAGAAAGATTAGGATTTCCTAGAGTTCTTTCCTCTCCTGCAATTACAATGGGTCAACGTCTAGTTGGAGTAGATTTAGAAGATAGAGTTCCATTAGATGCAGCTTCTAATGCAGGAGACAGACCAATGTACTTAGTTCATGGCGACAGTGATGTTCGTATTTCTAATGAGCATTCAAAAATATTTCATGCTAAAGCAGTTGAAGCTGACGCTAATGTCACTTTATGGATTGTTGAAGATAGTGCCCATGTAGATGCCGTTTGGGAATATTCTGTTGAGTATCAGTCTCGGCTTGTAATTTTTTTCAGTAACTCTTTAGAAAGAAAAGCTTAACTTTCATCCATGAATGGATATTCCCACTCATGAATCTTTAGGTTATTACGTTTTACAGATCTTGGGGAAATCCATCTAAGTAAGTTGAGCGGACCTCCTGCTTTGTCATTAGTTCCCGATGCTCTAGCTCCTCCAAATGGTTGTTGAGCTACTACAGCTCCTGTTGGCTTATCATTGATATAGAAATTACCTGCCGTGAATCTTAGCCTATCATATGCTTTTTGAATATTTTCTTCATTACTTGAAAAGATAGATCCCGTAAGAGCATATGGTGAAGCTTTATCACAAATATCTAAGATATTATCAAAATCTTCATCTTGATAAATATAAACAGTTAGTACAGGTCCAAAAATCTCTTCGACCATTGTCTCTGAATCTGGGTTTTTAGCAAGAATGATGGTTGGTTCAATAAACCATCCTTTACTATTATCACTCCCTCCGCCAACTACAATACTACACTCAGTATCATTTTTGGCTCTTTCTATGTACCCTGTTATTTTATTGAAAGCTTTTTCATCAATTACTGCAGTCATAAAATTCGTAAAGTCATTACAGTCTCCAATTTTAATTTTATTTATTTCAGAGATTAGGTCATTTTCTATTCCATCCCATACTGAGTTTGGAATATACGCTCTACTTGCAGCTGAACATTTTTGTCCTTGATATTCAAAAGCCCCTCTTAGAAGTGCTATAGTAAGCCCTCTTTGGTCACAATCTGGGTGTGCAACTACGAAATCTTTTCCACCCGTTTCTCCAACTATGCGTGGATACCCTTTTAGTGAAGGTAAAGCTTGTGCTACTCTCTGCCATATTCCTTGGAATACATTTGTTGAGCCAGTAAAGTGAATACCTGCGAAATCGGGATTTGCCAGTGCAGTTTCAGTTATTTCAGCACCAGATCCAGGTAAAAAATTAATCACTCCATTTGGTAAGCCAGCTTCCATCATTAGTTGCATTAATAGATAATTAGAATAGTAAGAATTTCTACTTGGTTTCCATATTGCAGTACATCCTACTAATGCAGGGGCACTAGGAAGATTAGCTGCTATACTCGTAAAATTAAATGGTGTAATTGCAAGAATAAATCCTTCCAATGGCCTTATTTCGGTGGTATTGAGTGTCCCTTCTGGAGATACTAAAGGTTGTAATTGGTCGTGAAATTCTCTTGCGTAATGTGCATTAAATCTCCAAAAGTCGATTAGTTCACATGCAGCATCAACTTCAGCCTGAAAAGCAGTTTTACTTTGGTTTAACATTGTAGCTGCATTAATTTTCATTCTCCATTCATTAGCAAGTAACTCAGCACATTTCTCGAAAATCTGAGCTCTTTTCTCCATGCCAAGAGCAATCCAATCAGTCTGAGCGTTTACTGCAGATTCACATGCTTCTTTTATCTCTTTTTTACCGGCTAAATGGACATTTGCTAAGATATGTTTATGATTATGAGGTACAACTTGTACAACTGTATTATTTGTGTACACTTCTCTTCCATTAACTATACATGGAATTTCAAGAATTTCTTTTAATTGCTTGTCTATCTCATTCTTTAAATCAGATTTATGCTTACTGCCAGGTTCGTAATTGAGTACAGGTTCGTTAGTGGGGTGTGAACTCATATCATTTGAATCTAAGACTAATTAATATTACTATGTCCTAGACATAATACTTTAATCAACACTTAAATTAGTTGTTTATGACTCGTATTGATGTCACAGATAAGGATCCATTCGCAAATGCTGATGCGGAACCAAAGGATAATGTAACAGCTCTTGGCTTTTTTTCAAGGCTAATTCTTAGGTTTGGGTTTTACAGATTAATGGGTATGCTTGTTTCTCTTTTAATTGCGAAATACATGGGATTAGATGATTATCTTTTTGGTATGACTTAGTTATCATATATTTCAGAATTATCATATATATTATTGAATATTAATTTTGCTAAGCTTGCAAGCTCGGCTTGATTCATCCACATTCCTAGCAAAGTATTTACTGAATCAGGAACGTCTAGACCTCCAACACAAAATTCTTTTTCATCAACTAGTATAATTCCTGCAGCAGGCATGGAATTTGTTAAACGAACTTCAAAGAAACCTTTTAGACGTGATAAATCTAGATTATTGTCTTTTTTCGGGAACAGCATTCTTACTGTAACTCCTCTGGAACTAGCATCTGAAAAAGCCCGGCAAACATTTCGTGGCATTTCTGAAGGTAAAATAGAGGCTATTAAATCTATAGAAGAATCTGCTCTTTCACACATTGAAATAACTTGTGAGAATATCTCCATATCTTTTACAGTGACCGTTTCCAAATAGTCAATAGGTCTAGATTGGTATAGTGGAGTCAATTCTGATTGGACTGATTTTGATGCTTCTTCAACTTCTCTCAGTTTCCTTTCTGAAATTTGTGAAGGGTCTACTGGTGTGTAAGTTTTTGGATGTTTATTTCCTTCCAGAACAATACCCTCCGAAAGTAGATTGTCAATTATACCATATATCTTGGCTCTTGAAAAGTTTATTGATCTGCTTATTTTACCAACAGTTGATTCTTTTGATACTAGTAAGACATGGTATATTTTTGCTTCATCTTCACTTAATCCTAATTGTTTTAAGATTCGAATTTGCTTTTCTGAAGCTAATTTTTCGGTTTGGGAGAGCCTATCCATGCAATCAATTTAAAGTGTAGGTATATAAATGTTTCATAAATCTAATAAAATTAATTAGTTTTATATAGTAATAGTGATGTATATTCCAATGGGGAATGTAGTAATATGTGGTTATGCACGTTCAGCTTTTACGCCAGCCAATAAAGGTGAATTAAGAAAAGTAAGGCCTGATGATTTAGCTGGAAACGTAATAAAAGGATTAATTAAAAAATCAGGTATTAATGCAGATGACGTAGAAGATTTGATATTGGGTTGTGCTTTTCCTGAAGGCGAACAAGGTATGAATTTAGCTAGAAATGTGGTATTTCTATCTGGTTTACCTATGAGTACTGGCGGAGTTACAGTTAACCGATTTTGTGCATCTTCAATGCAAGCTATACACCAAGCTGCAAGTTCCATAATGTCAGGTTCTGGTGATTTGTTTATTGCAGGTGGAGTGGAATCTATGACTAGAGTTCCAATGCCTGGTTTTAATCCCATGTTAAACCCTAGTTTGATTGATATTAATGCTTACATAGGGATGGGTCATACTGCCGAGAATTTAGCTAAGAAGCATTCAATCTCTCGTCTAGAACAAGAAGAGATGTCTCTTTTGAGTCATCAAAAGGCTTTTGAAGCTCAGAATAAGGGTAAATTAGATGATGAAATAGTTTCGGTAGATGGTGTAAAAGTGGATGGTTGTATTCGTCCTGAAACTAGCTTAGAATCTATGGCTGGATTAAAACCAGCTTTCGATAAAGAAGGAGTAGTAACTGCCGGTACCTCATCACCGTTAACAGATGGAGCTTCAGCAGTGGTAGTTTGTTCAGAAGATTATGCAAAATCTAATAATTTGAATATTATGGCATATATACGAGGAATGGCAATTTCAGGATGTAGCCCCGAGGTAATGGGGATTGGCCCTGTAATATCTTCTATGAAGGCTTTGAAAAGAGCTGGCTTAGATCTTAAAGACATAGATATTATAGA
>CEWO01192501.1_pt1 | contig 10220 bp, 5 predicted proteins | sample 361561 | NCBI WGS metagenome assembly CEWO01 (sample SAMEA2623627, study PRJEB7988) | marine metagenome | isolation source: saline water (ENVO:00002010), including
GTCAAGAACGCCCTTCTTCGCGATGCGGCGGTCTTACTCCATTCGCACGGCGACCCGGACGGCAACGACGCGAGCACGTCAAGCGCTCGAATCACAGCCTCGAGGGCGTCCGCGGCGCTCGGGTCGTCGTAACCGTCCGCCACGGTAACGGCCGCGGTGACGAGCGACGCGGCTTCGTCCGGAAGTCCATCCGCGCCGATCGGTGGTTCGGACTTCCAACGCGCTTCGAACGTTACGGCGGCGGCTCGCAACGCGCTTGCCTGCGAACGAGTTGGGAGGGGACAAGTGTGAAAACGTGAGATGCTATGATGTCGACACGCCAAAGGCGAACGTGCGTATCCGGCGTCGTGAAGGCGAGGCGAGGCGCGAGCGGTGTCCACGCGGGTCGAAGTGGTGCGTGTGCGTACTTCTTCCCAAGCTGTCGGCTTATCGCCGGCGCGCGTCTCAGTCATCCTGCGCCGGCCGCACTGAAGCGACGATCGGAACGATCGTTGTTGACGTCCTTCGCCGTGACACCTCCCGCCTTAAACCGAAAATCGAACGAGGCCGCGGGCACAACTTCCCGCGCCACGTCGGTGAATCGCGGCGGGGAGGACCGCCGCATGCGACGATGCGCGAGCGTCTGCCGCCGCGGGGATGCCGCGCGCTCCTCTTCGCGATCGTCGCGCTGATCTTGCCCGGCGGCCCGGTCTACAAGCCCGTGCTCGCGAGCAACGTTTTCGCGAAGATGCAGCCCCTCGGCGATCGCGGGTTCCACGGCGACTACGGCCCGCCCGGGAGGAGCGGCCACAGCGCGGTCGTGAACGACGAGTCGCGGATGTTCGTCTTCGGAGGCAAGGTCAGGGTCCCGAACGGGGACTACCTGAATGACATGTGGCTGTACGACTGGAACACCGGGAACTGGACCGCGTACAACCCGAACGAGCTCGTGTGCGAGGAGTGCTCCGTGTGCGCGAGCGAGAGAGCGAACCAGGAGGACGGGCACAAGTACATCAAAGCCGACGACGGATCCTTCATCCCGTGTCCGGACGACACCAGGGCGGAGTGGGAGGCGCTGTCCGTCACGTCGAGGAGCTTCGGCGCGCAGTGCGAGTACCACACGACGTGCTTCGACTGGACCGGGTTGCGCCCGTACGCGGAGCCGAACCTGGAGAGCGGGACGAACCGCCCGGCGCGCGACCTGCCGAGCGGGCGATGGGAGCATCAGAACGCGCTGGTGCTGAACCGGCTGACGGGCGAGCGCGACACGCTCGTCATGTTCGGGGGATACAGCGTCGACTGCGTGGACTACTGCGACGACTTGTGGCACTACAACATCCCGCGGAGCACGTGGACGAAAATAGCAAATTTCACGAAGCCTGTTCCGACGAGGCGATGGAAGCACGCGATGGTCGACTACCTCGACGCGGTGTTTATGTTCGGGGGGCACGGTCAAAGGAAGGCGAAGCTTTTGCCCGGGCAGACCGTCGACGAGAATGAAATTTACGACGACGTCACGAGGTACGACCCGACGAACCCGCTGTACTTTGACGACTTGTGGTCGTACAACGTCACGGAGCGCGAGTGGGAGCTCCTCAAGCCGTTTTGCGTGACGTGTGAGAACGCGACAGAACCGGACGGCACGACCGAGAGGGATATCTTTGGCCCGCGCGGTAGGCACAGTCCGTCGTTGGCGAACTACGACGACGCGTTGTACTTGTTCGGCGGGTACGCGTTCGGAGGCGTGACGCGGTTCAACTTTCTGTACCCGACCGGCGCGTTCACGGACTACCCGTCGCTGAACAGCAAGTACTACATGAACGACCTATGGAAGTACAACATCTCCGTGAACGAGTGGCAGGAGATGTTCCCACACCCGAATTATCCGATCCGCCCGCAGCCACGTTTCGGGCACGCGAGCGCGATCAGCATAAAAGAGGAACATGTCGTGATGCTCGTGTACGGGGGATACACGTGGGACGACGAGATCGGGGATTTGTGGTATTACAACATATCAGGAGATACGTGGGTCAAGGTAGTGGGAGAGGGAGAATATCCGTCGCGTCGATACCGCGCGACGATGGTGCCCGTGGGACACACGTCGCAGCTCCGCACGGGGTCGACGCAGCAAGCGGGAAGGGCGCTGATATTCGGCGGGCACGGTTGCTTGAAAGGGGTTAACTACTTCGAAGCGACGAAAAGTAAGGTGCTCTCGCAGCAGGACCGCATCAATAATGTCGATTTGCAGTGGGACACTCAATATGACGTCACCGGGGACGGTAAGATCACGGTCAGACGCGTTGACGTCGACCCGTACGGGGACCCGATTTTGAGCACGAATCCGGATCTGTGGATTCAAACCCCAAACGATTATGGCGAGAAATACTGCTACGAAGAGCTCGACGATCTTTGGCAATACTTTCCTACGTCGTGTCCTAAAGATTGTTCACGACACGGGTCGTGCGTGTACAACTTTTGCGTGTGCGACACAGGATACACGGGCTTTGACTGTTCCAACGTCTCGTGCCCGGACGACGTGTGTTATTTCGACTACCTGGGTCACTCGCAAGTGTGCGACCAGTGCAATAATCGCGGTATTTGCAACGGGTTCACCGGATCGTGCGAGTGCCAGTTCCCGGCGTCGGGGGAATCGTGCCGCGCGTTTGACTGTTTGAACGACTGCAACGGCAACGGCATCTGCGACCACAGCCGAAACAACTCCCTCGGCTACGGCGTTTGCGAGTGCTTCACGCAACAAGGTCGTCCGGCGTACGAGGGGTTGGACTGTTCGATTCCCGTGTGTCCTTGGAATCCAGCGAATAAGAAAAATGACACGTGCAGTAGCCGAGGTATATGCGTCAACGGAACGTGTGTGTGTCATCCCGGCTACGGAGACTCTTTCATTCATCGAGAGTTGAGGCCGCCTGAGGGTGCTTTATATGGCATCCGGGTCCCAACGGATTACGACGATAACCCGATACTTGGTTGCGGCTATGACGAAGAAAAGGAAGAGTGGTCTCCAGCATGGCGCGGTCCCAAAGAAGCGAACCCCGAAACTGGAGTTCCTCAGTTACCCGAGTGCGAGCCTATATTCATCGCGGACTGCGGTGACGTTCTCTTCACGTTCGCGGGCGCAGGCCTGTATGGGGCTCCGTGGGTTTTTGCCATCGCGCTGGCGTGGATCGCGTATGACGTTCTCGATCGCCGAGATTGGCCGTAGCCATGCCCGGCGCGGTGCTGTGCATCTAGATAGACTATGCATACAGTACTACGTATCTACTGAACTCTAGAAAATCGGCGCGCACGTCACACATTCCCGTACGAACGACTCGTACGCGCCGTCGGCTGTTATCACGACTGTCGTGTAAATCGTCAGCTGATTTAATACCGGATCGAGCGACAGCACATCTTCGTACATCGACGATGGGGTGATCGCGACTGAGCCGACCCCGCGCAGCGCTTTCTCCGCTGGCTTTTTTCGATTATCCCACGCCGGTTCTCTCACCCAGTGGTCGTAATTCGTTTGGACGAGAAACCACGTACCCGCAGTCGAGTTCAACCTCCAGGTGTCCAGCAACTTGTTACGATCGAGCGTCAACACAACGCCTTCGTCGAAGGAAACGCCAGCGATCGTAAGATACATCTGCGTCGCCATGTGTCTCGTGCTCAACGCGCCCACCGCGTCTTCGAAAGTCAGTGCGGTTTCGTCCTCCAATACCTCGCGAATCGCCCATGTCACGGGAATAACGTCCGTCGTCCTGATTGCATTGACGAGATTCAGAAGGCTCTTCAAAAGATTCGGCACTGGCACCGGTCCGGTCATCTCGCGTTCGTTCGCGGTGATGGAGAATGCGCCACCACGCATCCCCGTGGCTGCGCCGACGTAACCGGCAAACGTCGTCATGACGTACACGCGCTCACCCGCGCGCGTGAACTCGACGTCGATCGCTATTTTCCTCAAGTCGTCGCTCATTCGTTTCACGCCGAAGCCGAAGTCTAAGTTCCGGGCGTGGAGCAGCTTCCCGCCGCCGCTCTCGGAGCTCTGCGCGACGATGGAAGTGCAGAATGGCGTGATTTCGAAGAACAGGTTCACTAATACGACGTCCGCGAGGGACATGTCGAGGACGTCCGCGACGCCGGTGAGCTCCTCGATCACCCAACTCGGGAGGCGTCCTCGAGCGTCGAGGACGAGCTTGTCAACCTCGGCGTGGACTTCTCTTGGGAGCTTCGCGAAGATGTCGCTCATCGTCTCGCGCACCGCGGCTTTGTTCGCCCGCATCACGCCCTCCCAGCGCAGCCTAGGCGGGTCGTCGAGATTGATGCGGAAAAGAGGTAAGGCGGTGCCGTCGACGACGGACGACGTCGACGTCGTCGACGGGAACGAGGGCGGCGGTGCGAACGCTGTGGCATCTGACGACGCGCCCGTCGTGGTCGTTCTCTCCCCGAGCGTCGCTTTCCCACTCCGTCCCGTCACGACGCCGCGCGTTTCCTCTGGAGCGAAAAAGACGAATACGCTCGCGAGGAACGCGACGTGCAGGTGCTGAGAACGTCGCATTCGTGCTGCACGTAGACGAAAGGGAGCGAAGCGCGCGTACTCGGAAATGACAACGACGGGCGAACCGACGCCGCTTCGTTCGTTCATGAGTCCTTTCAGTGCTTGGTTGTCAGGTTGCTTTTCAGGTCTTTTCCCTGTCAGCGAGAAAACCAAAAAAAAAGAAAAAAAAAAGGCCGAAATCAAACAGACTTGGCTATTGGCCCTGACGAGGGAGGGCAAAACTTCAGTGTTACTCAAGCGCGGGCCGACGACAACCACGAACGGAGCACGCGCCCGCACTCGTGATGAGCGCGAGCGCACGCGCGCGCGGCGGGGTGAATTGAATATCCATGATACTGTATGATGTGTAACCCCTCCTGAGAACCAAGGCGCGCGTCTCGTTCACATGAGCTCTCGCGCGCGCGTCGTGTACCTCGCAGTCGGCACTCGGGGCGATTGCGAACCACTCGCGATCCTCGCTGCAGCGCTCGCACGTCGAGGAAATGACGTGCACTTCGTGACGCACCGCGCGCATCGCACGATCGTGGAAGCGCCTCTCGCTGCCGCGGGCGTGCGAACCGTTCAATTTCTCAGCCAACCCCCTTCTCGACCCGGGGCGGAACGTTGCGAAGAAGACGAACGCGACGAAGAAACGATGCACCGAGAAGAGTGCGTTCGCGCGTTAGAAACCTCGCTCGGTTGTTCGATCGAAGACGAAGACGACGATCGGGCAGCTGGATTTCGCGGAAGAGCACTCGTCGTGATCAACCTTTTCGCCCTCGAAGGATGGCACATCGCGGAATCCCTCGGTTACCCTTGCGTCGTCGCGAGCCCGTGCGTTCCGCCCGGTGTGTCAGCACCGCCTTCGTCGTTCGCGAGAAAGTTCGAGCGCTATTATCCCGGGCCGTTTCGATATTTGCACGATAACGAAGACGGCTTGCCCGTGTCGTGGCGCGAGGTCGAGCACTGGATGTGGCCTCTGCTGTCCGAGGAAAGATGGGGGAGTTGGCGAGTCGAGAGGCTTCAGCTCGATCCCGTCCCTTTTCTGACGAAACCAAAAGCGCGTGGGCAGTCGTCGTTACTGTACGGAATAAGCCCAAGCGTCCTGCAAGTGCCCGGATACTGGCCGAGCACCGCGAAAGTGTGTGGATTTTGGTTTCCTCCGGCCGAGTGGGAGCGGGACGTTATGAAACCAGCACAGACGGACGAACTCTTCGGGGACGCAGCACGTACAACAGACAAACGCCCTTCTGTAATTGCGATCGTCCTTTCCACTGTCTGTGACATGGGCCTTCTAGGAACCTTGGAGGACGTTGTCGACATCTTGCACGTCCTCCGAGCTTCCTTAAAGAAGGCGGAGTTTCGGGGAATAGTCGTCGCTCCGTCGGGGTCCGTCCTCGGCAGGGCGTTTGTCATCTTTTCGGAGTCGAGAAAACGAAAATTCCAAGCCCAGGACGAAACTGCAGATGACAATCCTGAACCTCATAACACCGATGAAATTTTGACCCTCATCGAGTCTGTTTCCTTTCAAAAATTATTTCATCGTTGCGCTGGGGTGATTCACCACGGCGGATCGGGAAGCACTGGCGCAGCTCTTCGAGCGGGAATCCCTCAGGTCGTGATTCCGTTCTTTTTCGACCAATTTTTCTTCGCTGAGAAAGTGGCCTGGCTCGGGGTCGCGAGTCTTTTGAAATCATCCGATATTTCAAGAGAAAATAAAAATAGGGCTATGGCACTCGACGAAGCTCTTGAAAACCTCGGCAAGCCTGAATTAAATAAAAGCGCGAAGGAAGTGCAGCGGAATATCGAACGTGAGACCGAGAGTGCGGTATTTCAAGCAGTGGAATATTTCGAGAACAAAACGGAAACGCGGGTTCTAATAAAGACTGCGAAAGAACCGCGACTTCACGTTATAACGCTCTCAAATACTTTGAAAGTTGCGTGCACGCAAGACGCGATTCACGAGACAAAATATATCTTCAACGAAATATTCACGGAAAACGCGTACTTTAGACACGGCATCGAACCAACGTCCGGTGGAGTTATTATCGACGTAGGCGCGAACATTGGATTATTCTTTTTAGCGACACACGCGTGGCTACGTCGTAATTGCGGTTCACCACCGAAAACATATATAGCATTTGAACCGATTAAAAACAACGCCGCGGCGTTTAAAAAGAACGCGTGGATTCACGGTCTCTTAGAAAAGGTCGATTTGATATCGTGCGGTCTGACGAATGAATTTAAAGCCGTGAATGGTGTTGCTGCATTCGCGCATTATCCTTCGATGCCGGGAAACTCGACGATGGTCCCTGAGGAGAAAGAATCGCTGCAAAAGGCAAGGATGAAATCAAAATACTTTGAGCGTCGGGAAAACGTCACTTGCCGCGTTTCAACACTGCACTCCGAATTAAAGAGTTTATATCCCGAACTGAAAAGCGTCGATTTATTGAAAATAGACGCGGAAGGAAGCGAATACGCGATCTTAGAAGGTATGTCTCCGGAGGATTGGGATATCATCAGACAAGTGGTCATTGAAGTTCACGACGTACAAAACAGAGTCTCCCGAATCAAGGTTTTGCTCGAGAAAATCGGGTTCTTCACCGCAGTCGAGAAACATGAGCCAGGTTCGGACGCGTTCATTGTTTACGCTCGCAGAGATGCTTAGGTATACCATTTATTTAGTTATGGTGTCTAGTTAGTTTTAGTGATAAAATGAACATCAATCAACCGTTCAAGGCGGCGACGAGATGAGAGGTTGAGGGAGATTGTCCAGCAAAATTTTTGTCAATAGTTGCTGGTTTAATGGCTTCGCGACGTAATCTGACATGCCAGCTTTGACGCAGTCTTTCTGACTCATAGACTTGATACCAGACGACACCGCGACTATTGGTACGGTGCTCATTTCACCGCCCAATTTACGTATTCTCCTGCTTGACTCCAAACCGTCCATAACAGGCATTTGAAGGTCCATCAAAATAATATCGGGAATTGTTTCGTTTCCTTTCATACACTTCTCACAGTGCTCCAACGCGGATTTCCCGTCGTTCACGCACACCAGTTCGATGATTCCAAAACGTTTAATGAGGCGTTTCACGATAAATTGCGTTGGAACACTATCTTCGGCAAAAAGCACGTTCAACTTTCGCGCCGGAATAAATCCTTCAGTCTTGACTTCTTCACTGATACCAAGGAGCGACATATCTTTCTGCGTTTCCGCGAGCTGCAACATGATTTCTTCGTTCTGCAATATTCTGTAACTCGCGGTTCTTACCAACTGGTCTTTTCCTCCTTTGTCTTTTGATAACGCAGCGAGCAAGTCATCGACTGTGACTGACAAAACTTCGAGGTCTGTGAGAGCGCGTACCGTCGCCGTGCGACTTCCGATCGCTTTTTCTCCGTTCAGGCTGTTCTGGATAGCTTCTAAAACAGCCATCTCTCCGATAACTGCTCCAGCTGAGCGAACGGCGAGAGTGGCGAGTTTACTGACGTCATGGGAAAATAACTCACCTCCCGAGGCCTCAGAATATTGTTCCGTGTGCTCCAGTGCGTCGACGAGAACCTCGCATTCTCCGGAATTGATAAAATACATGACTGTACCGGATACTCCTTTCCGAATGAAAATCTCCCCAGCCCGAAAATGTACGGTTTTGAACGCAGGTCGAAGCAAAGTTGCAAGAGGGTCTGCACGAACCGCAGCTGCGATTTCTTCCTCCGTGACGTCGATCTGAAGAGGCTGATCCGCTAAAGAAGGAGGCAAGGGTTGCTCCCCCCTCGCGGTCACCCAAGGGTGCGTCATAATCCGTGACAGTGTCGCTCGCTTCGTGGGATCGACGACGAGTATCACCGTCAAAAGATTTTTCAACTCGGGCGAGAGCACGACGGCTTCTGGCGGGAAGCGTAACCCTTGCCTCTGGGCCATGGCGACTATCTGGAAAATGGTTCGACCGATGAAGGGCAACTCAGCGGTCGCCATGTGAAATATGCAGACGCCAAGTGACCAGATGTCTGCGATGTACGGGTCGTAGCCGTCCTCGCCGAGCATCTCGGGAGCGATGAACGCAGGCGTGCCGACGATTTTTTTATTCGAGTTGACCGCCTTACTCTGACCGATGAAAGAAACCCCAAAGTCTGCAATTTTAACAGAACCATCAGCCATCAAGAGCAGGTTTTCGGGTTTAAGATCCATGTGCGCGATACCAGCCGCGTGATGTAGGTAATCAAGACCCTGAAGGACGTCGCGAATGTATCTGTGAATTAACGGTTCTCGCAGTGGCCTTTTGTCGTACCTCGTGAAAATCGGCCCAGAGCTCGCGTACTCGAGAACGAGCAGCAGCTCGTTGGTCTTCTGGTCGTCAATCACCTCGTACAGCTTCAACACGTTCTTATGATTTAATTTCTTGAGGATCGCGATCTCCTTTCGCACCGCGGTCTCTGCGACTGCGGCGTTCCGGTGAGAGACTTTGATCGCGTAGAGCAAATTTTCCTGGATGTGCAAGCCGAGCGCCACCTTCGCGTGCACGCCAACGCCGAGGTCTTTCACGATGATGTACTGGTTAAATTGGCTGTATTCCATCTCCCCCACCCTGACGGAGTATCTCGTTACTTTATCCGTGGTAATCGTCGGCATGTCCCGCCGCGAGGACGAGCTCGTCTCGGAAACGTCAGACGCCGCATCTTCGGACCTGTCAGCGTTGCTCGACCTCTCCAAGTCCCGCGCCAACCCCGCTTTGGTCGTCGTCATGGCATTCTGATGTGATCTCGCCGTTGTGCCCGACACGTTTCCTTCGGATACCGCGGCCACGTTCGCCTCGGTCAGCTCGCGTGAGCGGGCGTCACCGACGTCTTTTTGGGGCTTGCTCAACTCAGGCTGGTGCGTCTGCTGCGCGGCCATCATCATCGCCGCGTCCGATGAGGGTCTTTTACGCACACCGTCGTCGCTCCTAATCGCGGTATCATTTGGGTCCTGGGATTTCCGAGATGATGATTCATCGCTGTCGCCGTGAGCCCCTCTGCGTGCAGGAAAAATAGGGAAAAAAGATCAGCAAAAGATTAGCGAAGTCTGACTCGGCCACCGTGAAACACGTCTACCCCGCGGAGGCTTCCGGGGGACGACCGCCAGAGGCACGCGGGGCATGTACGCGAAACTAGCGATGAAGAGTCTGTCCGCGCGAAGTCGCCGCGATCGCGACGCAAGCGCGCGTGCGGGGATGAAGGGCGCGAACTCGACGTCTGGCTGGAGTGCGTGGAACGCGTCGGAAAATACGATCGATCGTTCGTCGCTCTGCGGCGCCGCGCGCGCGCCGCGTACCTCGAGGAGCTCAAGCACGGTCCCATCGCGGCGATCCGTCTCTCAGGACTAGACTCACTGTCTCGACCGGGATGCCCACGTCATACCGTGGCGATGTCGCGGAGCAGCGCGCGCGGGGTTTTGGAGTGTATCCCGCGACCCTGTTTGCCCTGCGGAGATCTCCGCCAGAATCCCGCAGAATCCGATTCAGCTTGGCATCCGGATGACAACGCGGAGGTTTGACGCGGGGTGAAAAACGCCGCAGCAGGGTCGAACTTTTCCCTTTGACGCGGGTTGAAAATCGCCGCTGCGGTCGAATTTCCTTTGAATTCGAGGGCTTTGTTTGATTTTCAGGGAATTAAAAGGGGATTTATTTATCTTTTCAGGATCGGCGCCACATTGCCGTTTTCTAGTCTA
>CEWO01027520.1_pt1 | contig 10214 bp, 11 predicted proteins | sample 361561 | NCBI WGS metagenome assembly CEWO01 (sample SAMEA2623627, study PRJEB7988) | marine metagenome | isolation source: saline water (ENVO:00002010), including
ACTATTCAAGAATTGTCAAGCTCTTTGATTATCCAGCATCTTTTAATCTTGAAGATAAAACAATTATGGCATCAAATAGATTTAAATTAAAATTAATTTATAAAAAAATCAGAGGTGATTTGCCAGATTACTATTCTTACAGCAAATGGAAAGAAATGAAAGTTCAATTAGTAGATAGTAATATTGCAATTGTCAATGCTGATTTTGTGAGATATAAAAACGACGGTGCTATTTTTTATTCAGGGTCAGCACAGTACCATTTAAGACTTGAAAATGGTAATTGGAAAATCTTTTCGCTTATTCCCTATGAAAAAATTATGACATTAAATTAAAATTAATATTTTTTTTATAAAGTGATGTTAAAAAATAAAATAAAATCGGTAAATTGAATAATTAAAAAAGGAGAATCAGATGAGAGAGTTTGTTAATTTTGAAAAAAATATATTTCCAGTAGCAGTTAAATTACTTGTTCCTGCATATATTATACAGACCCTATGGCTAATTGAATGGGATGCTATTGAATACTGGGGATTTAAAGCTGTAACATATGGCATTATCTATTGGCTAATTTCATTAGTAGTTTTAAGAATGGCTTGTGAAATGTTTTTAGTGATTTTTAAGGCATTCAGTAAGTATGTAGATAAAGCCTAGTAAATATAAAAAGGTTACTAAAAAAGAAGCTTATCTTTGTTTTTAGTAACCTTTTTTTTGCGTAAAAAAGTTAATAAAATTCCTAATTTTAATACTTAATTATCTTTTCAATTGTATTTAGAATTTTATTTTTAGGCCAAAATATTTCTTGCTCTAAATCTTGATTAAAAGGAGTTGGGGTATGTATAGAGCCCAATCTTTCTACGGGAGCATCTAAAAATTCAAACAAATCAGAGCTTATAGATGCTGATATTTCGGCGCCAACTCCACCGATCTCATTTGCTTCATGCACGACCAAAGCCCTATTTGTTTTTTTAATTGATTCATAAACTAAGTCCTTGTCCCATGGCATTAATGTTCTTAAATCAATCAGCTCAACATCTATTTCTTTTATGCTTAAATCATCTAGCATTTCTTTTATCCATATAGTACTTAAACCATATGTGATAATTGTTATATCGCAGCCTTCTTTAAGTATACTTGCTTTACCTATTTCTAGAGTATATAATTGTTTTGGCACATTTTGCTTCTGAGTCCTATATAATAGCTTGTGTTCAAAAAATAAAATAGGATTAGGGTCGTTAATAGCTGAGGCTAGCAATCCTTTTGCATCATAGGGTGAAGATGGATAAATAATTTTTAATCCTGGTATATGCATAAACAAACTCTCAAGGTTTTGAGAGTGAAACGGTCCTGCGCTCACACCACCACCACTTGGCATTCTAATAGTGACATTAACGGCATGTCCCCACCTATAGTGAGTTTTAGCTAAATTATTAATAACTTGATTAACCCCACAGCTAATAAAATCTGCAAATTGCATTTCAATAATGGGTTTAAAACCTTCTAAAGTTAGTCCTAGTGAGGCACCAATAATGCCAGACTCAATAATAGGGGTATTCCTAACTCTATCTTTTCCAAATCTTTCAACAAAGCCTTCTGTTATTTTGAAAACCCCACCATACTCTGCGATATCTTGTCCCATTAAGATAATATTTTTATCTACTTCCATTAAATCATATAGAGTTTCTTTAATGGCATCAACATATCTAATATTTTGAGTATTTTGAGTTGGATTAATTTCAAATCCTAAACTCTTTGAATAGACATCATCTAATTCTTGGGACTCAGAACTACTTGGGAAATCTGAATCAAGGGCAAAATTTATACTATCATCAATCTTATCAGTAATTTTTCTTTGTATTGTATCTATTTCTTTAGAAGATAAAATTTTATCCTTTAAAATTTTACTTTCGAATAATTTAATAGGATCTTTTTTAGACCATTTTTCTAATAAATCTTTAGGAACATACTTAATTCCAGAAGCCTCTTCATGCCCTCTCATTCTAAAAGTCTTTGCCTCAATGAGCACCGGTTGTGGATTTTTACGTATTATTTTTGCATAATTCTCAATTGTTTTATAAACTGTGTTGATATCATTACCATCGATTGTCTTACCCTTAATACCGTATCCAAGTGCTCTATCAGATAAGTTTTTACATGCATATTGTTCTGAAACAGGAGTAGATAATCCATAGCCATTATTTTCAATTAAGAATATAACTGGCAATTTCCATACTGCTGCCAAGTTGAGAGCTTCATGAAAATCTCCCTGGCTAGTTGCGCCATCACCAATCAATGCTAATGCTATACGATTCTGCTTTTTTAGCTTATACCCTAGCCCCACACCACACGCAACTGGAAGCATAGCAGCTAAATGAGAAATCATACCTATGATATAATAATCTGGAATTCCAAAGTGAAATGATCTGTCCCTACCCTTTGTAAATCCAGTATCTTTTCCAATAATTTGACCGAATAATTTTTTTAAGTCAAGTCCTCTTGATGTAAATACTCCTAAATTTCTATGCATTGTAAAGATAGTATCGTTGGCCTTTAATGCTTTAGTTGCTCCAACGCTAATAGCTTCTTGGCCAATTCCTGAGAACCACTTTGTTATTTTGCCTTGTCTAAGCAATTTCAGCATTTTTTCTTCTATTAGTCGTGGCAGTATAATTGACTTATATAGATCTTTAGTTAGTATTTTATTCATTAATATGTTTTTTGCATTTCATTTTTTGATTTAATAATAAAGATTGAACCAATAAAGGCTAAAATTAAAACGATTAATCTATAAATCAATAATTCATAATATAAAAAATAAAAGATTGATAAAAGACTGCTACCCCAAATAAAAGATAATATTATAATTTTAATCCTTTTAGGTATAACATGAAACTCTATAAAATCTCTCACAGCATCACCATAGTAATTATTATTGATAATTTTATTATAATATTTAGGATATGATGTTAGAAAACACAGGGCTGCTAATATAATAAATATTGTCCCAGGCATTCCAGGCAAAATATAGCCAATAATACCCAGGCAGTAGAAAATAAAACCAATAGTTAATAATATGTATTTTTTTAATTGATTCATTTATTTTAAAAATTCAGACCGCCTTTTATCTTAAAGCGTTACTTTAATAATTAAGATATATTGCAACAATATATCAGAAATTTAACTATTTCATCTCTTTTTTATGCCTTTTAATTTTAATTATATTACTATATATGGTGTGTAATTAATACCATAACACAATATATTGATACTTAAAGTAATACTTTAAAAAAAGTTTTTGCATTTAATATCTTTATATACATAAGTTACGTCCCGATAGGCCGAATTAATAGTTTTGGCTTTTCGTTTTTTGAAAAAAATTCTGATGAACAACATCAGACTAATTAAAAAATAAGTAAGGAGAAAAACAATGAAAGATGCTTTAAATAATGTAAATGGATGGGTAACAGGTTTAGTTACTATCTTTAAAAGCGTTATAGTATTCTTCGTTTTTGCAAACATACTATATAGTACTGGTACTAACCCAATCGGTGGACTAATTGATTTAGTTAACTCATTTGTTGGTGGTGGTCTAGCTGGCTTGTTAGCTCTTATAGTGTTTGCTTCATTTACAAAATAAGTAAACCTTTAATCTGTGTGCGGTGATTCAATCACCGCACACTGCTTATTAAATTAAATAATAGGAGATCTCATGAAACAAGGTTTGCAAACTGTAAAAAGCTGGCTCGATGCATTAACTGGTCTACTAATTGGCTTGCTAGTTGTAACTCTACTAATCGGGATAATATGGAGCGATCAATTTGGAACGCTTGGTAATCTTGAAGCTTTTTTAAGTAGGGTAGGAGACAAAGGTCTAGCAGGTTTACTAGCTATTGTTCTAGTTGTTGTATGGTATAAAAAGAAATAAAACAGCTTACAAAGAACTAAATAAAAGCCCCTTTTGATATCAAAGGGGCTTTTTTATTATATTTTATTTATTAAGCGTATTACTCTTCCATTGAACTTTTAATAGGGGGCCTAGGGAACCTATAATAATTATATAAAAAGGATGTAGGATTGTTAAAATAGTAAATGCGCTTAAAGACCAGTACCTCCCTAGTCTATTTATAAATATCCAAGATAATGAAAAGTCTGCTAATACCTTAATGCCAACGGGTATTATATAAAAAAGATTATTGATGCTAAATAAATTGAAGAAACTAAATATAAAGACTAGATTAGTTAAAAATAGTATTACAATAGTAGATTTTAATTCTATTGTTGTTTTAATGTTATAATAAAGAAGTCCCTTAGATGCAAATCTTAAGCGCTGTTTTATAAAATTTTTAAAACTAATTGGCGCACAAGAATCAACAAGACTATCAGAGTTAATTGAATATCTGATTTTTTTATTTGATTGTAAGGCAAATTTTTGCAATAAAAGGTCATCGTCCCCAGACATTATGTTTTCATTACCAATATAACCACCTACTTGATTAAAAATATCTTTTCTAAATGCTATATTTCGTCCTGTACATGAAATTGCTAGATTATTAATTATTGCTCCTGCATTAATTGATTCTTGAATTAGGCTCTCCATTTGAAAAATATTATTTAAAAATGAATCTTTATGAATTAAAGGGGATGCACCACAAACAAAACCAGTTTTGGAATCTTTAAAATGTGAAGCTATTGAGATTAACCAATTTGGTCCTGGTTTGCAATCAGCGTCTATCTGAACTATAATATTACTTTTTGCAACCTTAATAGCTTCATTTAGCGCCCACTTTTTATTACTCCATCCTATAGGAGTATCATTAATGTTAATGGTTTGAATATTAGTACTTTTTAATTGATATGATTTTATTATTTTCTCAGAATTATCTATCGATCTGTCATTTGCAATAATAATCTCATATTGACCATCAGCATAATCCTGCTTGATTAAACTATTTAATAAAATAGGCAGATTATTTTCTTCATTATGAGCGGCAATAATAATTGATACATAATTATTGTGATTTTGGTTATTATTTTTAAAATAATAAATAGAATTTGAAAACCACATTAAAGCAATAAAATATATAATAATGATGATGATAGATATAATCAGCATACCTACTGTCCCCTATTTTTCCATGATAAAAAACCAGCAAAAAAACTAGAAGTACTCATTATACATATATATGGAATATTAAGTATATACCAATAGATAAAATCAAAAATTGATATTTTTTCTTTAAAATGCATAGAGCCTAAAATAGATAAAGTTATTTCAAATATTAACTTTACAATTAATACAACAAATAATATGTAAAAAGAATATCTTAATATTAAAAAGAAAATAAATAGATTAGATAATACCGTAGATACCATAATTAAATAAAATAAAATATTATACTTCCACATAATATTTCCATCTCCTGCCCATCTCATCCTCTGAAAAAATAAATTTCTCCAAAATCTCTCTGGTCTACAAAATATATACGAATCCGGATTACTGCAAAATTTAACCTTAGCACCAAATTTTAAGCATAGCTGTAAAAATATAGAGTCATCACCCATTAGTAGGTGTGAAATATTTTTATATCCACTCACTGTATTAAATAAACTTTTTTTATATGCTTGATTTTGACCAGAACATGCTAGTGGCCAACCTATTTTAGAAACAGCTTTTGCTGAAAACATAAGCATAAGAAAGTCAATCCGCTGAAAAAGATTTGCCAATCCAAATACTTTTTGTGCTCTTGAAAAACCAATAACATAATCAGTGTCTTGATCAAAGCTTTCTGCCATCGTTTTAATCCATGATTTTTCCATTTTACAATCCACATCTGTAAAAAGAAGAATTTCATATTTTGATTTTGAAATTCCAGCATCTAGGGCTCTTTTTTTAAATGATAATTTAGAGTCGCCCTCATTTGATGAAACATATTTTATTTTAGGGTGTTTTTGTTGAGCATTTTGAATAATTTCTTTTGTTTTATCTATGGATTGGTCATCTACTAAAATAAACTCAAATTCTCCATTATAATCTTGGTCTAATAGGGCCCTAATTAATCTATCTAATGATTTCTGCCCATCTCGTATTGCAACTATTACAGATACAGATAAATTTGAAGTATGATTTTTAGTATTAGGTCGATATAAAAGAAAGCTAATAATATTTATTGTAAGAAAAAGAATATATATTGTAAAACTTACAAAAAATAGAATAAAAATATAGTGCATAATTAATCAATAAACTGATTCGATTTCATCCACTCATCGTTAACAAATCCGCTTAAGTAATTACGGATTGAGTCAGGTAAAATAATAAGACAATTTTTATCTGAATCTAATTTTTTTGCAGCCTGAATTCCTGCATAGACAGCTCCTCCTGATGAACCACCGGCAAGTAAGCCCTCTTTTCTAATTAATTCTCGGGCCATTAAAAATGAATCCCTATCATTAATTTTAATATATTCATCGATAATATTATTATCCAGAACATCTGGAAAAAAATCATAACCAATACCTTCAACTTTATATGAGTGAACCTCATCTCCACCACCTAAAATTGAGCCGTAGGGGTCAACTCCAATAACTTTAATATCAGGAAATTCTTCTTTTAACCTCTTTGATAAACCTGTTATTGTTCCGCCAGTCCCGACGCCCGCAACGACCATATCAAGATTATTGAATTCTTGAATTATTTCATTTGCTGTATACTCGTAGTGTGCTTCTGGATTTGCTGGGTTAGAGTATTGGTCTAAAATATGAGAGTTAGGAATCTCATTACATAATTTATTAGCCACTCCAATATGGCTTTCAGGAGCATCCCAAGCAGCCTCTGTTGGTGTTCTTACTATTTCAGCTCCTAATGCTTTTAGCACAACCTCTTTCTCTTTACTCATTTTCTCAGGCATTGTAATAATCATTCTATATCCCTTAACAGCAGCAGCTAAAGCAAGACCTATACCAGTATTTCCTGAAGTTGGCTCTATTAGCGTATCTCCTGGTTTGATACGTCCTGAATTTTCCGCCTCAATAACCATATTATAACCAATACGGTCTTTAATTGAGCCGCCAGCATTAAAAAACTCACATTTCACAAATAGGTTGCAATCTAATTCAGAGCCAATTTTGTTTAACTTAACAATAGGAGTGTTTCCTATTAATTGTAATATATTTTTATAAATCATTCTTTCTCCATCAATGTTTTATTTTATCTTTGACATATGGTATAGAAATATACCACATGCAACAGATACATTTAAGCTTTCAATCTTACCAACTTGAGGAATTTTAATTTTACAATCGATTAAATTTTTTACAGACGGAGATAAACCGTGAGCTTCGCTACCCATTAGGAGAGCCCATTTATCATTTTTAAGATTTAAACTTTCAATTGACTTATCTGTATTTAAATCAGCTGCTATAATTTGAAAATTATCAGATTGTAATTTTTTAATATATTCTTCAATTTTAATTCTAATAATATTCATATTAAAGTGTGCTCCCATCGCAGATCTCACTACTTTAGAATTATAAGGATCCACACAATCTTTTGACAATGCGACATTATGTATTCCAAACCATTCTGCAGTACGAAGAATTGTTCCAAGATTACCAGGGTCAGCAATATTATCTAAAATTATCAGTGGTTGATTTAATTTTTCAGGATTCCCCTTTGGAATTTCTAAAACACCAACAATACCAGATGGATTTTGAGTAGCGGTGATTTTTTTCAAATCTCGATCAGAAATTAAATCAATTGAAATATCTTTTATCTTACTAATTAAATTAGCGTTCTTATTGCTAAAGTCGTCTGTAATCCATATTTTAGAAATATTATAATTAGAGGTTATAACCTGCTCTATTAAACGCTTGCCTTCAATTAAAATTAAACTATACAAGTCTCTTCCTTTCTTAGAATCAAGACTGCGAATTTTATTAATTTCAGATTTGCTAATCATTGATTTCCAGGGCAATTGGAGCGTGGTCAGAGCCTAGTACATCTTTTAAAATATATGCATCTTTTAGTTTTGATTTTAAGTCCTTAGAAACACAAAAATAATCAATTCTCCAACCAATATCTTTCTTTCTTGCTTGAAACATATAGCTCCACCATGTATAGTGACCTTCCTCAGAATTAAATTCTCTAAACGTATCAGCAAACCCCGAATTAACAATGTTGTCAAAGCTAGCTCTTTCTTCATCTGTAAAGCCGGGGTTTCTACGGTTAGTTTTTGGATTTTTTAAATCAATTTCTTTATGAGCAACATTTAAATCTCCACAGAATATAACTGGTTTTTTCTTTTCCAATTCTTTTAAAAAATTCAAAAAATCTTTATCCCATTCTTGTCGATATTCTAATCTTAATAATTCCCTTTTTGAATTAGGAGTATAAACTGTAACTAAATAGTAGTCTTCAAATTCAAGGGTAATTACACGACCTTCTTGATCGTGAACTTCTATATCCATATCATATATAACACTTAAAGGCTCTTTCTTTGAAAAAATAGCCGTTCCAGAATACCCCTTTTTAATTGCTGAGTTCCAATAATCAAAAGGATAACCCTCTAAATTAATATCAACCTGTTCTTTATGTGCCTTTGTTTCTTGTAAGCAAATTATATCAGGGTTCTCCTTTTCAAGGAAATCCATAAACCCTTTTTTAAGAACTGCTCTAATGCCATTTACATTCCATGATATAAACTTCATTAATTACTCCATTTTTTAATTACATTATCAGATAAAGACTCTAAATCAAATTTAATATCTTTTTCACATTCTTTTATATGACCAATTTTTGCCTTAGTCTCAGGGTGCTTGGGTACAAAAAATCCACAACAATCCTCGTAAGGCAAAATAGAGATTTTATAGGTTTCAATTTGGGTAGCAAGATTGACAATCTCTTTTTTATTATAACCTATTAGAGGTCTTAGTATAGGTATATTAGCTGACTCAGAAATAACATTAATATTAGAAAGAGTTTGTGATGCAACTTGGCCCACATTTTCTCCTGTGACAAGAGCCTTTGCATTAATTTTTTTAGCAATGAGACAAGATAGCTTTATCATTGCCCTTCTAAATAAAATAACCCAATATTTATTGGGTGCTTTTTTCATAATCTCTTTTTGAACATCTAAAAATGGAACAAGAAATAATTTTTTGCTAGATTGAAATTCAGATAATTTATCTATAATTTTTTTAACATTATCAATAGATTCTTTTCCTGTTGCTGGAGCACTATGAAAATGGATATAGTATAACTGAACGCCTCTTTTAAGCATTTTAAAAGAGGCTGCAGGAGAATCAATTCCTGAAGAAATTAAACTTAAGGCATTCTCTCCACATCCAACAGGCAATCCTCCAAAACCCGTATTATATTGATGACCTATAAATGCCCTATCTTCAACCAGCTCAATTCTAAGCTCAATATCTGGATTTTTCAAATTAACTTTTTTATTAAGTTTGGCACATATAACCTCTCCAACGATGGCATTAAGTTCTTGGGAGGTTCTTAGAAACTTTTTATTTTGTCTTTTAGTAAATATCTTGAAGGTTTGAAAATTATCTTTTTCTAATTCTAGCAATTCCAAAGAATTTTTTTTAATATCTAATTCTTCAGATATAAGGTCGCGCATTAGGTGGATGCTTGAAATACCCATTACTGAACTTAATTTTGACATATATTGGTTAGCTTTAGTTATATCAATATCATTGATGAAAATCCGTGCGGAGAATCTTTTAATACTTGAAAATGGTAACCCCTTGATTTGATTTTTAACGTTTTTGGCAAGCTGTTTTTCAAACCAACTTCGATTACCTAATTTGACTGCAATCTCATCATAATGAATTAAAATACAATTACGTATGCTATTTGTCATTCTTTGATTTTTCTATATCAAAATGTTTATGAATTGTATCTAGAGGAGCTTCAAACTGTTCCCCTGTTGACATAGTTTTAATAATTCCTACCTTTCTTTTAATTTCTTCTTCTCCTAGAATTATCACATACTCAGCATTTAGTTTATTAGCCTGCCTCATTTGAGATTTAAAACTACTTCTGCTGAAGTCCATTCTAACATAAATCCCTAGTTGATTTCTAAGTTTATCACAAATTTTCAATGAGTTTGTGATTGCTTTCTTACCAATAGATATAATAAATACATCTAGATGAATGCCTTGCTCTTTATTAAAATCTAAAGCTAGCATTAACCTTTCCATTCCTG
>CEWO01013988.1_pt1 | contig 10195 bp, 5 predicted proteins | sample 361561 | NCBI WGS metagenome assembly CEWO01 (sample SAMEA2623627, study PRJEB7988) | marine metagenome | isolation source: saline water (ENVO:00002010), including
CAGCTGCAAGTTTTTGTGCCATTGATTTTTCATTTCTCTTTCTTGAGAAGTTGATAAGCCATTTCATGGCAATTGAAATCTTTCTGTCAGATCTAATGGGACTTGGTATTTGAAATGTTGCACCCCCCACTCTTCTACTTCTAACCTCAACATGTGGCATTACATTTGATAATCCATCTTTCCATACTTCTAATGCAGATTTTTCATCGTCAGATTTTTTAGAATCAATGATATCTATAGCATCATAAAAAACTTTAAAGGCAACAGACTTTTTACCGCTTAACATCATCATATTTACAAATCTTGTTACAAGTTTGTCGTTGAATCTTGGATCTGGAAGTAATGGACGTTTTTTTGCCTGCTTTTTTCTCATATTATTCTAATCTAATTTTTTCTATTTCTTAGGCCTTTTTGCCCCGTATTTGGATCTTCTTTGGGTTCTACCTTCAACACCAGCAGTATCAAGGGCCCCTCTAATTATGTGATATCTCACACCAGGCAAGTCTTTTACTCTACCGCCTCTTACTAATACAATTGAGTGTTCTTGTAAATTGTGTCCTTCTCCAGGAATATAAGCATTAACTTCATTTCCGTTTGTTAACCTGACCCTAGCTACTTTTCTCATAGCTGAATTTGGCTTCTTTGGAGTTGTTGTATAAACACGCGTGCAAACACCTCTCCTTTGAGGACAAGAACTAAGTGCAGCAGACTTACTTTTCTTGGTAATTCTAGCTCTTCCTTTTCTTACTAATTGCGATATAGTTGGCATACTGTAAAATAAATATTTGTTTCACCTCTCATTTTAAGAGGCGCGCAAAGTTAAAAATTTAAATTAATTATTCAAATGTTAGTTCTTAAATTTTCATACTTTTTCAAAAAAAATAGTTTAAACACATTAAAATCAATTATTTATCGTTCATTTCATTGAGTAGTTTTTTTATTTTTTATGAGAATAGTTATCACTTTTATTGCTGTAATATTTTTTTACACGCAAAATGTAAAATCACAGGATTATTCACTTGAATATTATAATCAAGATGATTATGGTAAGTTTTTACATTACAAAAGCTATAAAAATTTGATCATATCTATAAATGATAGTTTGAATGATTTAATCCAAACGGGTTTTATTGACGCAAAGGTGAAGAGTTTTATTAAAACTGATTCATTTGAATACAAGATTAAATTGTCAAAAGGCCCAAGATTGAAAAATATCAAAATTTCAAATATTGACTCGTTGGATAATAATCTGATTAATATTTATAAAAAACATAGTGAAAATAATATAATTAGTTTTAAAACACTTACCGATTTCTTAGATTCATCAATTGAGTACCTGTCTAAATCCGGGTATCCTTTTGCAAAATTGAAACTTGAGAATATTTCAAAAATGGATTCGATTTCGGTAAAATCAAGATTATCGGTTAATTTAGGTACAAAAAGAAGGATTGATAAAATTACGATAAAAGGATATGAAAATTTTCCAGAAAAATTTATAAAAAATCTTTTGGGAATTAAACAAAATTCCACTCTTAATATTAATGAAATATCAGATAAAATAAGTCTAATTAATGAAACAAATTTTGCAAGAAGCACAAAGGATCCGGAAATTTTATTTACAAAAGATTCCACGGAATTATTTCTATATATTAAAAAAGTTAAGAAAAATACATTTGATGGATTTTTAGGATTTAATAATGATAATTTAAATAAAAAACTAAAAATACAAGGTTATGCAAAAATAAATTTAAACAATACGTTTAATAAGGGAGAAAATATAAATTTTGACTTTTTAGCTGAGGATAATCAAGATAGATTTTTAAATTCTAAACTGAGAATACCTTATGTATTAAATACACCATTGAGTTTAGATACCGGCATTAAATTAACTAAAAAAGATTCAACTTTTAATAACCAATTATTTTTTTTTAATCTTGCTGTTTCATTTAAAAACTTAACAGCTGGGATAGGTGTCGAAAACCATAATTCGGTTAGCAATAATACATCTGAATATATCAAAGATTTTAAAAGCGAAATATTTAATGTATTTATAAATTATAAATTATCAAATCTAAACAGTTTGTTTAATAAAAATAAGCTGAGTTTTTTAATAAATTACGGTTATGGAAAGAAATCACAGTTAGATTTCAAAACTAATATTAATAAATTAAAAATTGAAATAATAAAAAACACCAAAATTTCAAAAAAATTAAATGTTTATAATAGATTACTAAACGAAAGAATCGAATCTGAAAATATTGTAACTAATGAATTATTAAGATTTGGTGGAAATGAATCAATAAGAGGCTTTGATCAAAACAGTGTCTTTGCTAATAGCTATATTTTAATGAACAATAACTTAAATTTTTTAATTAATGACACAATATATATATATACGCTTTTTGATTTAGCAAATTACAATAATAAAATTTTACAAATTAGCGAATATATATATGCTGGAGGATTTGGATTTTCAACAATTACCAAAAATGGTGTTATTTCTGTAAATTATGCCAAAGGGGATAAATTGGGAAGGAGCTTTAACCTAAAAAATGCGAAATTGAGTGTTAATTTTATCACGTATTTCTGATTAGTAACAGGTAAAATCATAAAAAAAACTTAAATTTTTACAATTAAATGTTGTTTTATTAACATTATTTTATGATTTTTGTTTTTGGACTAATTCAAATATAATTAAAATGAAAACAAAGTTTAGTGGAATTTTAACGCTAATTTTAGCGTTTGTTGTGCAGATCACATTTGCACAAGACAAAGCAGTTTCAGGTACAGTTTCTGACGATACTGGAATGCCTGTAGCTGGAGTAAATATTGTTGTGCAAGGCACATCTTCTGGAACTCAGTCTGATTTTGATGGTAATTTTAGCATCATGGTAGATGAGGGAGCAGTATTGACATTTAGTTATGTTGGATACACATCTGTTTCAAGAACAGTTGGATCCTCCGACACAATTAATGTTACACTTAGTGAAGACGTTGCACAATTAGAAGCAGTAGTTGTAACTGCACAGGGTATCACAAGAGAAAGAAAAGCTCTTGGTTATGCTGTGAGTGAAGTTGCTGGTGAAGAAATGGAACAAAGAACTGAAGGTGATGTAGCTAGAGTATTATCTGGTAAAGCATCAGGTGTAAATATTACTAGTCAATCTGGTACTTCAGGATCTGCAACTAATGTTGTTATTAGAGGTTATACTTCTATTAACGGTAATAACCAAGCACTTTTTGTTGTAGATGGTGTTCCTTACAGTACAGAAACAAATGCACAAGGTGGTTTCCTTGGCGGAAACTTAGGATCAAGTAGATTTTTAGATCTTGACCCTAATAACATCGAAAGTGTTAACGTACTTAAAGGATTAGCAGCAGCAACATTATATGGAACTGCTGGTAAAAATGGTGTAATTGTAATTACTACAAAATCAGGTTCTCTTCAAGCAAAAGGACCAAAGAAAACAGAAATTACAGTTAATCAATCATATTTTGTAAATGAAATGGCTTCTATGCCAGATTATCAAAACACATATGGTGGTGGATTTGACCAATCATTTGGATGGTTCTTCAGTAACTGGGGACCTGCATTCGCTGCTGATGGTGTAGATGGTTATTTAAATGACCCTGCTGGAATTATTCAGCCTGACGGAACTGTTGAACACCCTTATGGATCTTCAGCTTTCCTAAATGCATTTTTAGGTGGAAACAACGTATTAAATCAACAGTATACTGGTGAAAGATACGACTGGAAACCTTACAAGAGTGTTGAGAACTTCTTTAGATCTGGTAGTGTTTCTAATACATCAATAAATATTAGAGGTGCTTCTGAAGATGGTAAAATTGCTTATAATGTTAATTATGGTAATTTAGATGAAGAAGGTTTTACACCTGGAAATGGATTAAAAAGAAATAATTTATCAGTTGGTGGTAGAGCGCAACTTTCAAACAAGTTTACTGTTCAAGGTTCAATGAACTACAGTAATACTTCATTTGTGTCTCCTCCTGTTGCAGCATCTAGAGGTAATGGTACTTTAGGATGGTCAACTTTTGGTAATGTATTCTTTACACCAAGAAATGTTGACTTAATGGGATTACCATATACAATTCCAGAAAACGGTGGTAGTATATACTATAGAAATGGTAACGATATTATCAATCCAAACTGGTCTGTTGCTAACGCACAAGGTGGTCAAACTGTTAACAGAATAAATTCTACAACTAGTTTAACTTATGAATTTAACGATAACTTATCTTTAACTTACCGTTATGGATTAGACTGGTATAATGAAAGAAACAAAGATTACTCAAACAGAAACGGTGTTAATTTTAATGACGCAATTTTTGGTTACTTACGTACATGGGATAACAATGTAGCTATACATAATCACTATGTAAGTTTAAATGGTAGTTATGATTTAAGTGATGATATTGGTTTAACATTTAATGTTGGAGCAACATCAAATAGAAGAACATATGATCGTGAAGGTACTTCAAGTACTGGACAGATTGTATATGGTGTAATACAACACTTCAATTACGAGAATCAAACACCACTTTCGTATCATGGAGCTCAAAATACATTAGGTGTATTTGGTAGTGCTGACATTGATTATAAAGATTATTTATTCTTACAAGTTCAGGCTAGAAACGATTGGGTTTCTAACCTGCCAAGTGAAAATAATAGTATGTTTTACCCAAGTGCAAGTGTATCGTTCTTACCTACATCAATGGATGAAGACTTAAAATCTGATAATTTATCATATTTAAAAGTTAGAGCTGGGTACGGAACTTCAGCTGGATTCCCTAGTGGATATCCTACTGTTAACACTGTAGGTCAAAGTACTAATGTAAACGGTGGTCTTAATGGTGGTATTATTACTAACTCTGTTAGCAACTTCCAAGCTAACCCAGATTTAAAACCTGAGTTATTAGGTGAATTAGAATTTGGTGTTGACGCTAGAGTATGGCAAAACAGAATTGGAATTAATGCTTCCTACTTTGAAAGAACAAGTAAGGATTTAATCGTATTTAAGCCTCTACCTACTTCATCTGGTTATACTTCTACCCAAGATAATATTGGTAAGATTGAAGGTAACGGAATTGAGTTGGATATTGACTTAGAAATGTTTGAAATACTTCCTGTAAATATTGATGGTCTTAGCTGGAATGCTAGAGTAAACTTTACTAAAAGTGAAGCTACTGTAACAGAACAAGCAGATGATCAAATCGTATATGGAGGGTCTACAGCTACATGGCTAGGAGGTAATGCTGCAATTGAAGGTGAGCCTCTTGGTGTGATTGTAGGTACAAGAATTGAAAGAGATGACAACGGTAACTATGTGGTAAATGCTTCAGGTAATTACGGAATAGAAGATGTTATGGCAATTGATGCAAATGGTAATGAAGTTCCTCTAGGAACAGAAGGATCAAGAACTATAACTCCTATTATTGGTAATCCTGAACCTGATTATGTAATGAACTTTATTAACACATTAAAGTATAAAAACTTTACATTAGGATGGCAATTGAGCCATACTGCTGGTGGTGATATTGTTGCTAAAACAGTTGCTACATTACTTGGTCGTGGTGGTATCGTAGAAGACAGAAAGAATACTTTTATTCTTCCAGGTGTTAATATCGATGGTACTCCAAACAACTTACAGATAAATAACTCTACTTATTACTTTAGTAACGTATTGTTTGGTCCACTTGAATTATCAGTTTATGATGGTTCAGTTGTTAGATTACAAGAATTATCTTTATCATATTCTTTCCCACAAAAGTTTTTAGATAAGACTCCTTTCGGTGCATTATCTTTAACTGCAACAGGATTCAACTTATGGTATGATGCCTATAATGTTCCTGATGCAACTAACTTTGATCCTAATGTTGCTGGTACCGGTGTTGGTAACGCAAGAGGATGGGATTTCCTTAATGGACCTAGTTCAAAAAGGTATGGTATTAGTATTAAAGCATCATTTTAATAACTTTAAATCAATTAATTATGAAAAGAATTTTTAAATATTTAATGATGACAGTCATTGCGTCAGCAACGATGTTCTACTCATGTGAAACAACAGAGCTAGAAGATCTTGTAGATCCAAATGCATTGTCTCCAGATCTTGCAGATGCAGATCTTTTATTAAACTCTATCCAAGTTAATTATCTTGGTGCTATGCAGGATATGCAATATAATGGTGCCGCATTAGGTAGAATTAGCTATATGGGTGGTAGAGATTATTATAATAACTTCGGTAGTGGTACGGTAAGTGGTGCATGGGGTAATTTATACTCTGGTATGCTTCCAGACATTGAAGCTATCGAAAACCAAAATGGTGAGGAAAATTTATTAGCCTTTCATTTAGGTATTTCTAAAGCTATGGCAGCACATGTAATGATGGGCTTAGTTGACTCAGTAGGAGATATTCCATGGAGTGAAGCTAATAACCCGGCTGAATATCCATCTCCATCTGTTGATGATGATGCTGATGTTTATGCAGCTGCACTTGCTATGCTAGACGAAGCAGAATCATATTTGAATGCTGCTGGTGGTGGTGATGACTTGTTCTACGGTGGAGATGTTTCTAACTGGATGAAGTTAGTAAACACACTAAGAATGCGTGCCATGCTAACAACCGGTGATTATGCTGGAGCATTAGCTATGACAGGAGTTATTGATACACCTGATGCTGATATGCAATTTAGCTATGGAACTCAAGAGCTTCAGCCAGACACTCGTCACCCTTGGTATCAATCAGATTATACAACTTCTGGTGCTAACATTTACCAATCATCTTGGTTAATGGACTTAATGGATGGTGACTTTGACGAATGGCAAACTGTTCCTCTAGCTTATCCAGGTTTAGGAAACGAAGAAGATGGAAATGCGCAGAGACTAGTTACAACTGACGATCCAAGAAGAAGATATTACTTCTACAGACAGCAGTGGATAACTCCTGGTCAATCTGGTATGCTATATGCATTTGATGCAGGACCATATAATTGGCCACTAAGTTGGGGTAATAATTTTGAATCAACAGCTAATGGTGAAACATTACAATGTTCATTACAATCACAACCTTTTCACTTAGAATTTACCCCAGATGGTAATCAGGGTGATTTAGTTGGAAGATGGTGTACTAATTTCCTAGGATACTGGGGTAGACATCATGGTAATGATGAAGGAACTCCTCCTGACAACTTTACAAGAACAGCAGTTGGAGTATACCCTGCAGGTGGAAGTTTTGATAACCAACCTGACATCCCGAACTATGATAACTACGGTTCTTTAGGTGGAACTAATGAAGGTATCAAAGGAGCAGTATGGCAAGGAAACGGTGGAGGTGGATCTGGAATATGGCCAATCTACTTATCTTCCTATGTACATTTTATGAAAGCTGAAGCTGCAATGTGGCTTGGTGATACAGGAACTGCTAGAGCGATGATGGAAATTGGAATGCAACATTCATTCAATAAAGTTTTATCCATGTCTTCTGTAGATGCTGATGCTGATTCAAATTATTTTGCTACAGCAACTGATGTTAGTGATTTTATCGCAATGAAACTAGCAGAGTTTGATGCTGCAGCAAATGCAGATACAAGCTTAGATGCTTTAGGATGGCCTAACAATAAAAATCAACTTGATATCCTAGGTGAGCAATATTTTGTTGCCATGTTCGGTGGAGCAAATGATGCATGGAACTTCGTTAGAAGAACTGGACATCCAAGAACACTTGCAAGAGGTTTAATGGACAATGCAGAGTCAGGATTATTTCCTAGAACTGGAACTTATCCATCAAGTGAAATAAGTGCTAACCCAAATATCTTACAAAGACAAGATAATAATACTCAAGTCTTCTGGGATAACGGAGTAGTAAATCCTGCTAACTAATAAAAATAGAAACTATGAAAAATATATTTAAATTATTATTTGCTTCTCTATTTATAGTTAACTTCTCATGTCATGACAGTGAAAATGTTATCGATGGAGTGTTAGACTATGAAACTGGAGCAATTCTTAGAACAATTTCTGTTGATAATGCAGTTTTAAACTCTTCTGATCCTAACAGTGCATTTGTAGCAACTGTTGAGGAACAAGATGAGGCAGACGGAGCATTATTATCTGAAATTAGAGTTAACGCTATGTTCAGAGATTTAACACCTGAAAATGGAACTACAGAAGCTGAGGCTTTTGTATATTCTATTCCTGCAAGTGAGACTGTTACAGGTCCTGTTGGACTTCCAAGAGCAACTGTAAACATGACTTTTGGTGCTGCGGCATCGGCTATGGGTCTAGCTGCAGGCGATTACAATCCTGGAGATGTAGTAGTTGTTAAATTAGAAGTAGTATTAACTGATGGTAGAAGTTACGGAGCAGATTCTGCAGCTGGTATTATTACTGGTGGATTCTTTTCCTCTCCATTTCAATACAATGCTTTATTAACTTGTTCACCAGCACCTGGTACGTATACAGTACACATGTATGACAACTATGGTGATGGATGGCAAACAGGAGATTACTCTCAAGGTCTTTCTGTAGATATTGATGGTACTATAGTTCAAGTAGCTATGTGTTCTCAATGGGGCGACTATGAATTCGCTTGTACAGGAACTTCTGATGGATACTTTGCTATAGCAACTGTTGATGTCCCAGCTGGTACTGAATCTGCTACTTGGAATTGGCCAGGTGATCAGTATGGTGAGATTGGAATAATTGTTTTAGGTCCTGACGGATCTGTTGCATGGTCTTCTGGAACTTTCTTATCTGATGGTTCTGGTAGCTATGGTGATGGATTCCTTGCCGATGATGGCTTCGGTACAGTCCCTGTAGGATTATTACCTATCGCAGTTTGCGCAGAGTAATAAAGAACTCACAATAAAAAAAAGAGCTTTACTTCGGTAAGGCTCTTTTTTTTTTATCATTTGATTACATTTGTAATATGAAAAGTTTATTCTATTTCAAATCATGCTTTATGCTGTTAATCCTGTTCAGTTGTAATCAAACTGAAAAGACGGAAAATAGTATTCCTTTTGAAAAACTAACTTCAGAGTATACTGGTGTAAATTTTTCCAATAACATCACTCCTAAGCTAGAATCTTCAGAAAATCTTTTTGACTATGACTACTTTTATAATGGCTCTGGTGTAGGAATTGCCGATATCAATAATGATGGATTAAAAGACATAATCTTTACTGCCAATCAACAAGAAAATAAACTTTATCTGAATAAAGGAAATCTAAAGTTTGAAGATATTACTGAATCTAGTAATATTAATCATAATAAAGGGTGGTCAAGTGGAGTAACTTTTGCAGATATTAATAATGATGGATGGCTAGATATATATATCTCTCAAGGTGGGCCAAATAAAGCTAACAATCGAAAGAATTTATTGTTGATTAACAACCGAGACCTAACCTTTAGTGACATGGCTACAGAGTATGGGCTAGACGATGAAGGAATTAGTACTCAGTCAGCTTTTTTTGATTTTGACAAAGATGGAGATTTAGATTGCGTAGTTATGAATGAAAATGAGTTTTACGGCTATGATCCCATATCATTTTTTGAAAAATATAGAGATAAATCGGTTTTGATGGCTAATTCTTCTCATTTATATGAGCAAATTGATGGTAAGTTTACAAATATTACAGAGAAGGCTGGTCTATTGAGTCCTACATTTGGTTTAGGCCTTTGTATTAGTGATATTAATAACGATAGTTGGCCAGATATTTATATTGCCAACGATTACTATGTAAAAGATGCAATGTATATTAATAATCAAGATGGAACCTTCTCAAATAAAATTAAAGAATCTACAAAACAAATATCCTTTTACGGAATGGGTGTAGATATTGAAGATATTAACAGAGATAATCTCAATGATATTTTTGTTCTTGATATGGCTTCTAGTGATCATGTGAGATCTAAAACACTAATGGCATCAATGAATACGTCGAATTTTGATTTAATCACAAACAAATTAGATCAGCATTATCAATACATGTTCAATTCTCTTCAATTAAATCTAGGAAATAATAAATACCATAATATCTCACATCAATTAGATATTGCAAAGACTGATTGGAGTTGGGCAGGCTTAATATTTGATTATAATTTAGATGGGAATGAAGATATTTTTGTCACTAATGGATATAGAAAGTATGGTTCAGATAATGATTCAAGAATTAAAAT
>CEWO01111286.1_pt1 | contig 10162 bp, 6 predicted proteins | sample 361561 | NCBI WGS metagenome assembly CEWO01 (sample SAMEA2623627, study PRJEB7988) | marine metagenome | isolation source: saline water (ENVO:00002010), including
GACGGTTTAGCGACTTTTATTGCCACAGAAGGTTTTGTTGAATTGGTTATGGATCAATTAGAAACCGAAGATGATATTTGTAAAATTCAAATTGATTTTGGTGGAATCGGTGGCCTTTCTATTACTGAGGGAGGCACGAGTGAACTGGTTAATGAAGGATCCAATGACCGACTCGGTGCGGTTCGTATCGTTGGAGGTATGGGCGCTGAATGGTTATCGGTTGAGACGGTAAACACCAATTCACTCGACCCTTTCCGTGTAAATCGTCATCTTTCACTCGGTACGCTGTGCGAGTTCGGAGCGATAACAGGTTCAGGCACAGCAGACTTGACTTCAACCACATACACAGAATTACGTAATCAAGACACCAAAGCAACGCAGTTGGATTGGGGCTTTGACCTCCCTTCTCCTATTGGCAAATATCACGGGACGACAATGAGTTACGGTGTTGGTGGTTTACTCGGTGGACTTGAGACACTTGCGCCAGGACTTGCGTTGATGATGCAACCGGTAGAACTTCAGCATCTTTTCGCCAACGATTTGATCGATGACGGCGCCACAGGTAGTAACCTTGGATGGGATTGGCGCGTCATAGGAAATGATGAGTTAGGAGGAGAAATGGTATGGAAAATAGTTGCCACTCACCACGACATCGAAGCCTATTGCTTAGGTACAGCAACAATGAATTTGTGGGTAGAGGAAGGCAATCCTTGGGCTGCAAAACAAACAGTTGACGTTTTGATTTCAGAATCACAGACAAGTCAAACCGGATGTTCACCAACCTCTCAACTCCTCAACGACTATGTGTTGCCTGAAGGCGAATTAGAACTGCATCACACGTTTTCAAAACTCACTCTTCAGCGAGGAGAAAAGCAACTTGACCTCGGTCTTTCCTATGATTCCAAACCACAAGCGAACCTCTTGGGGCCCTCAAGCAGTGAATTGGAGTCATGGGGCGAATATGACCTGCATATGCCGGATGACTCAACCCTTCGCCAGCACACGTTTGAAGACGCTCTTTCGTGCTTTGACCATTGGCCAAACTCCATTGCTCCGGGGGCATCTCGAGCTTTGGAAGAAAACGGTTACATTTGGCGAGGAACAACTCAGCAAACCTCCTCGACCACCTCTCAATGGAATCTTTCATGGGTAGCAGCGGATGAACAAGCAGGCTGGGTTCAATTTAATCTTACAGGAACACCAAATGAAGAGAATTGTGTTTACGATAAAAGAGGCGATTTGGATTCGACTTCTTACAATCGAGATTCGATTCCGAATACACTCAACATCACGAAATTAGAAACTCGATTTTCAGATTCCTCAAAGTACAGTGTCTTGTTTGGTAATGACCGCTTCTTCACATCTTCTGGAGAATATCAAGACGATGTGCAAGTCGGTTACTTGATTGCAGTTCCTGGTAATGACATCGGTTCACTTCTTTCACAGATTGGCGATGGTGGAGATGGAGCAGTCACTCTAGACATATCTCGGTCTTGGGATGAAGATGTATTAGATTCCGATACAGGTCAAGTGTTGTACACTGAACACCACCAACTGAATCTACTTGCTGACGCTGCAGAGGGTCAACTGGTCGGTTGGAGTATTATTTCCAATCGTTTGTGATTACTTCCACCGGTTTGTATCCCATTCGTTATTCGACGGTGGAACATATTCTCCCATTTGAGAAAAGTCTGGTGCTGCTGGAACATTCGAATATTGTTGCGTACCAACAAAAGCAGCCGGTGCTTGCTTCGGACGAGCTTGCGGCTTTGGCGATGAGTTTTGTCGACGTGTGAAGACAAGAATGATGCCGAGCACGGCGACAACCCCTGCTAAAACCCAAACCAAAAGATTCTCCGGCATCGTCATGCTCTCCTCATTTTCATTTGTTTGAATGGTTGTTTCTTCTTCCTTTTCTTCGACAGCAGGTGGTTGCCATACGGTGTAGGTTACCGACCATTTGACTTCGACAAAGCCTGCATCATCAAACACAACAGCCTTGACTTCGTAAGGCCCGACAGTTCCATTGAGGTTGCAAAGTTCAATTGAAAATTCGCTGGTTGGTTGCTGGCAATTGTGAGGCTGTTCTGAAAAGGTGAATCCTTGGAAAACAAGCGTTTGATTTCGATACCACTGAACGGTGATATTGAGTCGCTGCATCGATTCGGAATCAAGATCAAGAGCGATGCCTAATTCAAGTGAATCATTGGTTGCGTTGAGACTAACATCTGCAAGCAATGGCATTGGTGTAATCCAACTTGCTCGGTCAACGTTTTCATCGATGTTTTCATCGCAATCGTCATCCAAACCATTCCAAACCTCGACACCATTTGGTGAGCGGGATGAATCGTTATCATCGCAATCAAGGAACCAGCGGAACCCGTCTTGATCTTCATCAAGGTCGGGTACGAATGGGTTGGTAAACGTCGACAAAACTTCGATGCCATCAATCAATCCATCACCATCGGTGTCCGCATTAAATGGGTCAGTGCCAATCTCGAGATATTCATCAAGGTCAAGTAAGCCGTCTTCATCAGCATCGGTTCCATTGAAGGTTTCATCGATGAGTCCATCGCAATTGTTGTCAACGCCATCTAACAATTCTTGAGCATTTGGCGCAATACTCGCATTGGTATCGTTGCAGTCTTCAAACCAATAATATCCATCCATGTCTGTGTCATTATCCTTGACAAGAGGGTCGGTCAAATGTATGAGCACTTCATCTCCATCACTCAAAAAATCTCCATCGGTGTCGGGCGAGGAAAGGTTCGTACCAAAGATATGGAACTCTCCGAAATCCGAAAGTCCGTCATTATCGGAGTCTGTAACATTGTATCCCTCATCCCACTGCCCGTCACAATTGTCATCGACTCCATTCAGTCGTTCAACTGCGCCAGGGTAGACTTGTGCATTGGTATCGTTACAGTCTTCAAACCAATAGAAAGTGTCAACATCAGCATCAGGATCAGGTATCAATGGATTTGTTCCATAGAGTAAGACTTCTTCTCCATCAAGTAACAAATCGTCATCTGTATCGTTGTCCAACGGGTCAGTCCCGTTAACATTGATTTCGACACCATCTGATAATCCATCGCCATCGGTGTCGCTAAGAAGAGGATTGGTGCCAAAAAGAAGCACTTCATCGCCATCGCTGATTGTATCATCATCCGTATCGTAATCTTCGGGGTCAGTTCCGTAAACATCAGTCTCATTGGAATTTGTTAAATTATCACCATCGGTATCAACATCGAGTTCAGTTCCATAGATGATGAGTTCCCAAGAATCGAGGGCTCCAACGTCGTTGTTCCCTTGGTCTTCTACAGTTAGCGTCCACTCTCCACGGCTGTCTTCATCCCAGTGATGTACTGTAGAAAAACGCCAATTGTTGAAATCGTTCCCGTCGTCACTGTGCTTTTCGCTGAGGATACTTCGCGTACCATCAGGACTTGTCAAAACCATTTCTAAATCTCCACGGAACTCATGAGTTATGTCAACAATAACATCGACATTCTCCACCAAGATAGGCTCGGTCACAGTCGTGTTCACAGAGACATAGTTTGGACTGTTATCGGGAATATCACACTGTATGCAATCTAGTGTGCCAGTAGTGACTGAGGTTTCTTCTTCGACAGAAGTCCATGTTTCTGCCATTGCAACAGCAGCTCCCGCATCAATGACTCCATACCCATATTTGTGACTCACATCATGATTTGCACCATTGATGTTCCAAGAGGAATCTGAAGCATCGTTTACGCGCGATGTGTGCACGATGATGTGTTGAACATCACGCCATGTCAAATTGGCATTTGCTTCCAGCATGAGAGCAATCACACCAGATACAAGTGGAGTAGCCGAAGACGTACCGCCGAATGTATCTGTGTAATCGCCATTTGAGTATCCGCCTGAGCCTTCATTATCTGTTGTAGTGATGCTTTCTCCATCGCCGTTTGAAGGGGCTGCAACCAGTATGTTCGCTCCTGGTTCGGCATAATAGGATTGATCGCCGTTGTGAGATACTGCCGTAACTGCAATTGTGTATCGGAGATTCGCATAGCCGTCATAATTCGCATTATCGTCATCAGTTAATCCGTTTCCTGCTGCCCAAGTGATGATGTTACCAAGGCCATTACGTCCGGTTAAAGCACTGTTTTCCATGGCGGCAAGCATCAGCGGTCCAGGTCCTTCAAGGGTCTCTCCATTGTCACTGGGGCCCCATGAATTTGAGTAAATATCGATGTCTTGGCGTTCGTGAGAAAGTGCAGCGGATTCCCGTGTATCGGTCGTGCTGCATGAAATCAATTGTAATCCTGCAAGTCCAGCTCGAGGTGCTGAGCCACTGACTCCGATGTTGTTGTTTCCTACACCTGCAGCAACGCCTGCAGCGGCAGTACCGTGCGCATCGTTCGAAGAAGGCGAGGGATTTCCATCGTTCCCGCAGAAGTCATAGTCCAGTGTAGACTCGTAGTAATTGTCCAAATCGGGATGGGTCCAATCAAGGCCATCATCAACAATTCCAATGACGATGCCTGAACCTTTGTGCGAGTTCCATGCTCCAGTAATATTGACATCTTCGCCGTTTGTTCCACCAGACTGCCCCGTATTTTCAAGGTGCCATTGGTCTGAATACAAGGGGTCGTTCGGAACCCATCGGGGCGCCATCATCTTCTCAATAAGCGGATATGCTGCTTCAATCACGCCCTGTTCAATGAATTGAGAAAAGTCTTCAATCGCTGTTGAAGCGTCAGCGTCGACAATCCAAGCACCAGGCAATTCGTTAGCGGGCTCTCCGCTGTATTGTGCCGCGAAAACCACCCACTGCTTGGCAGTGGCTAATTCTTCATCTGAATACATCGACAGATCGCTCTTGTGGGCTATTGCAGCCTGAAGAATCGGAGAGTATGTCGCGATGATGCTTGAATTCTTTCCTTCATCCAACACGTGCTCTTCGAGATTTTGAACACCTGCACTCGCAAGTGGAGCGAAAAGAGAACACATCAATACAAACAGTATGATTGAGGTGCGCATACTGTTGTGTCGGGATGAGTCCATATTAGCACTACCTCCTTCATGTGAGAATTTCTCCAGTTAATCGAACAGCAAGCGTTTGCAAGGTTTCATCTTGTTGTTTTAGCGAACGAATATATCGTGGGATGGTGTGATTTGACAGGGATAAGTCTTCCAGCGAACCAACCCACTCAAGCGCTTCCATTGGGCGATTCAGCGATGCAGAATCCGAGGAATGAACGCTCCATATCGAACACCCATCACCGTCTTCAGAAGCCGTTTGTAAAAACCATTGTTGAGGCAACGGGGTAGTTGCACATTTCAACGAATGCCGTTCTGCAAAACGAACAAGGCAATCATGTTCGATGAAAGGGACATCCATTTCTCGAAGGGCTTGATGTGCTTGTTCATCCTCCGCCCCTAATTGGAACCAAACTAAAGGAAACTCTTCTCTTTCAAAGCGAATAATGAGGTTTCGTACAACGGCGCGGGCCCGCTCTGGTGCCAGAAATAAGACGACAACTTTTGGAACAATTCCATCATCGAGTTCAGGGCGAATCGGAAAGCCTTCGATTGTAGCGCCACCGTCATTGGGATGAAGAGGCGCAATTGCCCATCCGCGGTCACTCAATTCACCTACTGCTGTATGAGCAGGGCGTTCTGGATTGAGGCCTGCTCCATAGATATGAATCACTTCAGCGTTGGATAAAATCGATTGAAGCGAGGCAATCCCCTCTTCGTCTCGTGAATCCATACATCGAACCAATCCATTCCACTTATGAAAACTTGTACAAGCATTCTCTCAAGACAGACAATATGTATGTTTGAAGATGCCAAACCCCCAGCCTCCATCATGGCCGAGTCAAAACGCCCCCCGCACGACCGCGGGTTTGAGTTATGGACAGCGGAAGATGGTCCATCACGCCTGCTTCTTTCAAGCATCGACCGATGGGTGAGTGCGCTTCTTGCAGATGACGGAATAAGTATGCCTTTTATGGGAAACAGTCATTCAATTGAGGCAACGATTCTTGCTCGAGCAGATGGGATAATTGTAGGCACTGCTGCAGTTGACCATATGCTACAGATTTGGGCTCCTTCTTTGAAATTATCATGGATGGCGAGCGATGGAAAGAAGGTATCAAAGGACGACGAAATTGCTATTCTTTCCGGCGATAGAGAGACTCTACTTGCCATGGAACGATCGATTCTCAACATACTTGGCCAACTTTCAGGTATTGCAACTGAAACGAAACGTTGGTCAGCACGTGCTCCAGGTCAAATTGCATGTACTCGGAAAACAGTCTGGGGACTTTTGGATAAATGGGCGGTCCATCTCGGCGGAGGTCTCACGCACCGTCTCCACCGTGAAGATGCTTTGATGTTGAAGGAAAACGACCTTGCATCCATGCATCAAGAAATCGAAACGCATGCAAACCGTATCATGGCCTACTTACAACAAGTTTCAGCAACCGATTGCGGCGCATTTCTCGAGATTGAAGTGCGAGAAGAAAAAGAAGCGATAATGGCTGCTGCTGCATGGTCTCAACGTTCCGATGAAGACCTTCCTAAACTGGTCATCATGCTCGATAATTTCGGGCCAGAACGAAGCAAAGATACCGTTGCTCAATTGGTTGAAATGAATTTGAGAGAGCACATTTGGCTTGAAGCAAGCGGAGGGATTGTGTTTGAACAACTCGAGCATTGGCACGAAAGTGGCATGGATGTGCTTTCGACCAGCGCAGTTAATCGAGGCGTTTCTCCACTTGACATTTCGATGATTGTCGATAATGCGTGAGGGAAAGTTATGGGTGAAATTGCTGCTGACCCAACGCATCCGCGATACCAGTCTTTATTGATGCGGCACCGACTTGAAGAGGCAGAAAAAAAGGGAATGCTCGCAGGCAGCGCCCTCATTGCACACGGCAGAGGTGAGGCTTTCGATTATTTGATCGGCGAACAAACCCTTCCAAGTGCGCTTCAGGCGACACATCAAGCACTTGCATACCTCTCTCAGGCCAAGAACCCCGTGATTAGTCTTAACGGCAACGTCGTTGCTCTTGCAGGCAGGGAAATACTTCACCTCGCCCATCATCTTCAATGCCCTGTGGAAATCAATATTTTTTACCGAACACCTGAACGAATGGAAGCATTGCTTTCCCATCTTCATGAAATCAAACAGCAGGAAGGATTGGATGTCGACATACTCGGTGCTGAACCCAACGCACGCATTCCTGGCCTTGAAGGGCCTCGTGCAAAGTGTACAAAAGAGGGCATTTTTGAAGCAGATGTTCTTCTTGTACCGCTTGAAGATGGCGACCGTTGTGAGGCTCTTGTTGCCATGGGCAAGACCGTACTTGTCATCGATTTGAATCCGCTCTCCCGTACTGCGCAAATGGCATCTGTGACTATTGTTGATGAGTTGACCCGGGTTGTCAATAATATGAACCGCATACTTGAATCAGAAGAACAAACCATGCTTCTCAACACCTATGATAATCAAGAAACAGTCCAGCAAGCACTTGACCACATTTCGACCTTTTTCGCTTCGTAAGCGCTAAAAGAGCCTTTTTTGGCCACTTTTTCTTCTTTGCCGGCAAATCCTTTTTATTGAAGTTTCAAGATGATTCTTCGAAATGAGTGAAACGCCGAACCCTGCTCCGAAGAAAAATACCTTTGGCGCCTCCGTTTCCTTTGACATCGAAAAAGCCCCTGAACCCAAACGACGGGAAAAGAAAAATCACGAGGAAGAACAACCCTCAGTATCTGTGAAAAAACGACCATCCTCTGCAGATGTAGACTGCCCAGGATGTGGAAACAGTCTTTCAGAAGATGAGTGGCTTGATGCGTTGGTTGGTTTTGTTTCAGGCGTGAGAGATTTTGAACTCGGTAATCCGGTTCGGGCACGAATTGTTCAAACTCTAAGAAATACTGTGACAAATATGGATACGCCGCACCCACGAGATATTTGGGAAGTGAGTATTGTCAACCGCCTTATGCAGGAAATAAAACGAATTGTTCAAGCTGAAATACTTCGAAAGTCGAACGAAGAAGCGGAACAGAAATTTTCAATCACCGAGGTCCAAGAAATGATTCAAGCCACAGAAAAAGAAACTCGATCAACGATGGCTACAGAAATCTGGGAGGACGTTGTTGTGCAGGTACAGACTGCATTAGAGCCAGAACTACGTAAACAAATTGAAACGGAAATGTGGGTGGAGTTCGAGGCAGAACTCCGTAGGCGACAAGAGTCTTAGAAACGCTCTTGTAATTTCGTAGAAAGGCGTGCTGCAATACTTTCGCCAACACCTGAACACGATGCATCTCCACCAAGATCGTAGGTGAGTCCGCGACCATCTCGCAAGTGGTCTGCTACACTGTCATCAATGAGCCTACCAATTTCAATTAATTCATCGTCGTTGTTTTTTCGGCCCAACCAGTTCATCATCAATTGAATCGAGTTGATGCTGGCTATTGGATTGACTTTATTCATGCCAGCGTATTTTGGAGACGAACCGTGAACTGGTTCAAAGAACGCGCTCTTGTCACCGATGTTTCCTGATGCTGCCATGCCCATTCCGCCTTGAAGGACCGCGCCCAGGTCAGTGGCGATATCGCCAAACATGTTGGAAGTCACGACCACATCATAGCTCTCTGGGCTTCGTGTGAGCCACTGGGTGAATGCATCAATAAATCCGTAATCGAGTTCTGTACCAGGGTAATTTACGGCGACCTTGTCAAAAGTACGGCGGAATAATTGACATCCACGTGTTACATTTGATTTATCGATACACGAGACTCGACGTACTCCATCAACAGGTGCTCCATTGCGAGTTTCTGCAATTTCAAAACCCATTCTGATTAATCGTTCGCTGCCATGTTCAGAAATTGGGCGCGGGTCATAGGCGACTTCACCTTCAAGACCGGGGAAGGTCATTTCAGGTGGTTCGTAAGGTGGACGGCCCATTGCTCTGTCAGCGCTGCGGCGCAGGAGTGAGTGATACAATCCCTCTGTATTTTCTCGTAGTATTGTCATATCAACCATGCCAGGTTGCCAAATTTGTGTGAACTTTCCGTGAACTTTGTGCGGAACTCCCTCATACAGCTTGATTGGACGAAGATTAGCATACAAATCGAGTCCACTCCGTAGTCCGAGAATCACTGAACCTCCAGCGAGGTCGCCGTTTGGCAGGAACGCGCCTGGATGACCAATTGCTCCAAGATATAACGCATCTGCTTCATCACGACAGAACTCAAACGAGCCTTCAGCCCATTCTTCTCCAGTCTCGACATAGTGTTGACCGCCGCATTGAATCACCGTTTGTTCAAACCCTTGGTTTGTATGATGTTCGATTGTATCGAGTATTCGCTGCGCTTCAAGTGCAACTTCTCGACCAGTTCCATCGCCCGGTAAGATTCCAATCCGATAGTCTGCCATGTTTTTTCGCATGAGCAACCCCTACATGAACGCGCCCCCTTTCAGAAAAGGACACACACTTTCGATGGCCTTAATTTTCGAGCGACGGGTAAGGTTCAACGTTCATGACCTTTGGAGCCGAAGTTGCTTCGTATTTTCAAAGACGCTCTTCGTTTCTCCACTGGAACTCAAGGTTGCTTTCACAAGAGAGGTTTCATAGGCCTCCATCAAGGAGACTTGCAAACATGAGCGACAAACAAAACAAGGTTTCAGAAGGACCCATTGCAGTCGATCAATTGCCAGAAGAAGTTCAGCGTTTGTTTGAAGTGATGAGTGGAATCAATCCGGAATGGCAACTTGAGAAATGGTTGTCTGAACAAGCACTCATGTCCCTTGAATTAATTTCAGCCGACCTCACCCGTGAAAAGAGAGTCATCGAGCAACGCCTTCATCGTCTTCAAGCATTAGGCCATCGTCTTGAAGTTAAAACCGCCCAAGAGGGAGACCCATTCCAGCGCAATATTTTCGATTGTTTTGATCTTCAAAGAGACCCGAATATGAACGGGCTAGGTAAGCGAACTGCCCAAAGTGAAGACCGAATTGAAACTGAGCATAACATCGAAGCAGCACTCCATCCAGCAAGCAATTTTATCGAGTTGTTACCCGATGAAGAAAGCGATGATCCTTTGCTTGCTCTCGTGTGTCAAATGTTGTTGATTCACGTTGAAACAGAGATGTCCAAAG
>CEWO01040317.1_pt1 | contig 10132 bp, 9 predicted proteins | sample 361561 | NCBI WGS metagenome assembly CEWO01 (sample SAMEA2623627, study PRJEB7988) | marine metagenome | isolation source: saline water (ENVO:00002010), including
AGTGGTTATAAAACAATTGAAGATATGGCTGGAGCTACAATATGTGTACTTCAGGGTACAACTACAGAATTGAATCTTGATGATAGATTTAAATCTGCGGGATTGGATTATACACCATTAACTTTTGAAACAAATGATCCATTACAGGCAGCTTTTGAAGAAAAAAGATGTGATGGCTGGACTACTGATAAATCAGGACTAGCATCAAAAAGAGCTGAATTTCCTGCAGCTGCAGGAGGACCTGAAGCATTAGTTGTTTTGGCTGAAACTCTTTCTAAAGAACCACTAGGTCCTTTAACAAGAGACAATGATAGCGAATTCTACGATGTTGTACAGTGGGTTGTATTTGGTTTAATTCAAGCTGAAGAAAGCGGTATTACAAGTTCTAATGTTGCTGCTATGGCTGCTGATCCTAAAGATCCTGGAATGGCTAGACTATTAGGTGTTCCTTACGGAGACGGTAAAGTAGCAGATTTTTCATTCGGAGTTGATCCAACATTTATTCAACATGCAATTAAAGCTGTTGGTAACTATGGTGAAATCTATGAAAAACATCTAACTCCTCTTGGATTAACAAGAGAAGGTTCTCTAAATGCTATGTGGACTAATGGTGGATTAATATATGCACCTCCATTCAGGTAGTATTGTAAACAAATAATTGAGTTTGATAAAATGTCGGGTTGCTTTTTAACCCGACATTTTATTTATTATGGTATATTTTTAGTATGAATATTTTTATAGACAAATTATCTGAATTGACTAGATCTCAAAGAAATCGAAATTTGTTTTATCAACTTATTTTTTTAATTCTAGTAGGTTTTTTTGCAAATTATTTGATATCCAAAGCTATGCAATTAGAATTGACACTTTCACATTTTGAAAGTAGATCAGGATTTGGTATTAGTCACACATTTTTAAAGGATTACACTAGTAATGATAGTAGATGGTCTGCATATTTTACTGGAGTAATAAATACAATAAGAGTAAGTTTGGTTGCAATAATTTTGGCCACACTATTAGGCACAATAATGGGTGTAGCAAGATTGTCTAAAAATTTGTTGTTTTCAACAATTGCGTATCTCTATGTGGAATTAGTAAGAAATACTCCATTACTTATACAGATTATTTTTTGGCAAATTATATTTTTAAAATTACCTAGAATTACTGAAGCTCTAACTTTTGGCAATACAGTTGTGGTGTCCAATAGAGGGATATTACTTCCTTACGCCAAACCAAGCGAAGACGTTAATTCTAATATTTTTGTTATTGTTCTTTTATTTATTACAATTATTTCTTTTGCTCTTTCTTATTATTTAAATAAGAAAGAGGATATTGATGGTAAGAAACTCAAAATACTAAATTATAATATAAACGGTTCTTTGGCAGGAACGTTTGTTTTTCTAATACTTTCTGTATCGGTCTATTTTATTCTTCAAAGACCTTTTGTTTTAGATTTACCTTCTTTGTATCAAAATTCCAAAGGTACTTATCTTCAATCAGGTGGGTTTGAATTCACACCAGAATTCGGAGCTATTTTATTTGCATTGGTAATATATACTGGTACTTTTATTACAGAAATTGTTAGAGGAAGTATACAATCACTTTCGAAAGGGCAAACAGAAGCTGCTCAATCTTTGGGATTAAGTAATTATCAATCTATGACACTCATTATTTTGCCCCAAGCTTTACGGTCTATCATTCCGCCATTAACAAATCAATTTTTAAATTTGACTAAAAATTCAAGCCTATCTGTAGTAATCGCATACCCTGAACTATTTATGGTTTCTAGAACTATAATGAACAATTCAGGAAGAGCATTGCCTGTATTTTTCTTGATTTTATTTACTTACCTGAGTTTAAGTTTGATTATTTCTTTATTTATGAATTTCATAAACAGAAGAGTTACAAGGATTGGTGCTTGACGCTATGAATCAACAATTAAAATGGGCATACAATACATTTTCCGGATCGTTTTATAATACATTTATAACTTTTATTAGCTTGCTTGTCTTTGGATTTATAGCAAGCAATCTTTTTGGGTTTATTTCAACTTCTGAGTGGGCCGTTGTAACCGCGAATAAAAGATTACTCCTCGTTGGACGTTTGCCACAGGGTGAAGAATGGAGAGCATGGTCTATATTATGGATCTCTTCATTTTTGATTTTTTCTTCATTGAAAATATTTGTCAAACCATCAATAAAAGAATTGATATTTATTGCAATTATCTTTGCTAGCGTATGTTTAATATTCGTAACTCAAAATGCAATATTTAATGTGATTATTTTTTCAACTCTCTCACTAGCTTCTTATTTATTTGCAAAGTATATTTCACAAACACCTTACATCACCATTTTTAGAAAATTATTGGCATTTTTGTGGATAACTATAATTCCATTAATTTTTCTAATTCTGTTAATTGCAGATGGCCCCAAACCAACTCTGTGGGGAGGTTTTTTATTAAATATAATTTTAGCTGGTGTTGCTATTTCTGTTGGATTCCCATTAGGATTGTTATTTGCTTTAGGAAGAGCAAGTCAATTACCAGCTGTCAAAATTGTATGTACAATATATATAGAAACTATTAGAGGGGCGCCTTTAGTCGGCTGGTTATTATTGGCTTGGTTTGTTCTACCTAAGTTTTTACCTGAATTTTGGAATTTAAATGAAACTAGCGTAGTAATTAGAGCTATGATTATATTATCAGCTTTTACAAGTGCTTACACTGCAGAAGTTATAAGGGGAGGACTTCAATCTATACCTAAAGGTCAAATTGAAGCTGCAGATAGTTTGAATTTAAATTTATTTACAAAATTAACGTTAATTGTTTTACCTCAAGCTATTCGCGTTGTTATTCCTGCTTTAATTAGTACATTTATTGCGGTATTTAAAGATACTTCTTTAGTTTTTGTATTAGCTTTAACAGACTTACTTCAAGTTGGTAGAATTATTCCAGAACAAGATCCTGAATTTTTTGGCAAAGCATTAGAAGCGCTTAGTGTGGTTGCATTTTTGTTTTGGATTGTTTCTATGGCTTTATCAAATCTAAGTACAAGAGTTGAAAGATCAATGGGTATAGGAACTCGTTAAAATTAATAAATAGGAGTTATATTATGAAAAATACATCAAAAAAAGAAATAGGTAAAGAAATTATTTCAACTAGAGATATAACAAAATCTTTTGGTAAATTTCAGGCTTTAAAAGGAATAACCTCCAAAGTATACGAAAAAGAAGTGGTAGTTGTTTTTGGTCCATCAGGATCAGGAAAATCAACTTATATTCGCACTCTTAACAGATTAGAACCACATGATTCAGGTCAAATCATCATTGATGGAGTAGAGTTAAATGACGATGTTAAAAATCTCGAACATGTTAGATCTAATGTTGGAATGGTTTTTCAACAATTCAATTTATTTCCACATCTGTCAGTTTTACGAAATATAACTTTGGCTCCACAAAAAGTAAAAGGATTAAAAAGAGGGGATGCTGATGAAATAGCTATGAATTTATTAAAACGAGTTGGAATTCCCGAACAGGCTAACAAATTCCCTAGTCAATTATCAGGAGGGCAGCAACAAAGATTAGCAATAGCAAGGGCTTTAGCTATGCAACCTAAAATTATGTTATTTGATGAACCTACATCTGCTTTAGATCCTGAAATGATTAAAGAAGTTTTGGAGGTTATGACTGAACTAGCAGAGTCGGGTATGACAATGATAGTGGTGACTCATGAAATGGGATTTGCAAAAGAAGTAGCGGACAGATTTTTGTTTTTTGATGAAGGATTAATTGTTGAAGAAGGTACTCCTGATCATTTCTTTAATGATCCAAAAGAAGATAGAACAAAATTATTTTTAAGTCAGATATTGTAACAAAATAATGAAAAACTACATTATTATTGTTAATCCTTTTAGTGGTAAAAAGAAGGGATTAAATATATTAAACAATATTGAATCCATTCTTGATGATAACGGCTATTTATTTGACACTCATATTACTGAAGATTCTGGTGACGCATTCACGTTAGCTCAAACTTTAAACATATCGGATTATGACGGGATAGTTATGATTGGAGGGGATGGGACATTCCATGAAATTGTTAATGGTATCATGACTAGAAAAGATAATGCCAGAATACCCATAGGAATCATACCAGGTGGTACCGGGAATTCATTTTTACTAGATTTGAATATCATTGACCCAATTCAAGCTTTAGATCGAATTTTTTTGAACAAAACAAAAAAAATAGATATTCTAAGAACTAAGTATAAACAAAACATAAAATATTCTATTAACTTGGTGGGATGGGGAATGATTACTGATGTTGGATTAACCTCTGAAAAATTTAGATTATTTGGATATTCAAGATATACAATAGCTGCTGTCATAGAAATATTTTTCAAGAAAACTAGATATGCTAAATTAAAAATTGATAACAATATTATCGAAGGTGAATTCATGTTTGCCATTGCTTGCAATTCTAAAAATGTGGGTAAGGGGATGTTAATGGCACCAAATGCAAAACTTGATGATGGATTAATTGATGTTATTATTGCTGAAGGAGATATGTCCAGATTGAGATTATTAAATGTTTTGCCCAAACTATTTAATGGTGCACATATAAATGAACCTGAGGTAAAGTATATTCAGTGTAAAGAATTTAATTTAATTTCTGAGGATAGTGATCAGCTAAATATAGATGGAGAAATGATTGGGGAAAGTCCATTTGAGTCAGAAGTTCTAGAAAAAGAAATAGATATTTTTTATTAATTCCAATGCATAGATCTATGAATTGCTTTTTTCCACTTATTGTATAAATCATCTATTTGATTTTTATTGTATGAATGAAGGAATAATGTGTTATTTGTATTTAATGTTTTCAAATGATCCATATCCCAAAAAGAGGCTTTCAATCCCGCAATATAACCTGCTCCTAAAGCTGTCATTTCAGTATTTTTAGGCCTTTTTATATTTATACCTAATATGTCAGATTGGAATTGCATTAAATAATTGTTATTTGATGCACCTCCGTCTACATTTAATGTTTTTATTTTACTACCAGCATCATTTTCCATACTTATCAAAACATCTTTAGTTTGATATGCAATTGAATCTAAAGTAGCTTTTATAATATCTGAATTATTTGTATCTCTAGTGATTCCTATTATTAGACCAGTAGCATACATATCCCAATAAGGAGCACCTAATCCATTGAATGCAGGAACCATGTATAAATTCTTTGATTCAGTTGATTTTAAAGCTTCTTTTTCTGATTGATCAGATGTTTTTATAATTCCTAATTCGTCTCTCAGCCATTGAATTGCTGCCCCTCCAATAAATATACTTCCTTCTAGTGAATAAGAAATATTATTTTCTATTTTCCACGCAATAGTTGATAATAATCCATTGTTGCTTTTTATTATTTTGTTCCCAGTATTCATTAACATAAAACATCCTGTCCCATAAGTATTTTTAATTGAATTTTTTTCAAAACACATATGACCAAATAAAGAAGCTTGTTGATCACCTAATATTCCATTTATAGGAATTTTAGTTCCTTTGTATGTAAAGTCACCATAATAAGCATTAGAATCCTTTACATTAGGTAAGATTGTTTTGGGAATATTCAATTCTTCTAATATATCTTCATCCCATTTAAGAGTGTTAATGTTAAAAAGCATCGTTCTTGACGCATTAGAAAAATCTGTAGCGTGAGTAGATTTGTTAGTTAAATTCCATACCAACCAACTATCAATAGTCCCAAAAATTAATTTCCCAGACTTAGCTTGTTTTTTGACGTTTAAATCATTATCTAGCAACCATTTGATTTTTGTAGCAGAAAAATAAGGTCCAATAACTAAACCCGTTTTGTCAGATATTGTTTTTTCTAATTTTTGTTTTTTTAATTTTTCACATAATGTTATTGTTCTGTTATCTTGCCAAACAATAGCATTATGTATAGGAATACCAGTTTCTTTATTCCAGATAACTGTAGTTTCTCTTTGATTTGTAATACCTATTGATTTAATTTGTTGGGGCTGGATTTTTAGTTTCTCTATAACTTCTTGTGTAACCTCAATAACTGAGTTTAATATTTCTATAGGATCGTGCTCAACCCATCCTTCTTTTGGGTATATTTGCCTTATTTCTTTTTGTGACATTGAGACAATTTGAGCTTTTTCATTTATTAATACAGCTCTGGAGCTTGTTGTACCTTGATCTAGAGATAAAATATATTTTTCCATTATTTTACTTTAATTGAGGTAGATTTTTTTCTCAATATTTATAAATAATTATATTAATTTAAATTAAGGAGTTTATTGATGGATGCATTTTTTGAATTAAGAACTTATAAAATTTTACCTGGCAAAATGAATGAATGGATAAATTTTATGGAAGGTTCCATAATTCCTTTTCAAGTGTCAAAAGGTATGGTTATTCACGGTAGCTTTACTGTTGAAGAAGATAATGATACTTATATTTGGATCAGAAGATTTGAAAATGAACAAGAAAGAATATCTTTATATAAGAAAGTTTATGAAAGTGATGAATGGTTAAATGGGATGGATAAAATTGTTGAAACATTAATTGATCGAAGCTCAACTGTTGTTAAACGCTTAAAATCAACTGATTTGTCTGTAATGAAATAGAATTAGTGCAGTAATATTCCGCCATCAATAATTAATTCTGTCCCCGTAATAAACGACGAGGCATCAGAAAATAAGAATAAAACACCATCAGACATGTCATTAGGTGTTCCTAATCGCTTTAATGGAATATAGTCAGCCATTTTTTGCTTTGAAATTTCATCCCCTTCCCATCTTTTTTGCAAAGGTGTCATAGTCATTCCTGGAACAATAGTATTTGCTCTAATATTTTTATCAGCAAATTGCATAGCTATAGATTTTGAAAGGTTTAATACTGCAGCTTTGGATTGTGAATATGCATCTTGTGGTAGAGGATCACCCCTGTAAGCTTGTACAGAAGAAAAATTCACAATTGATCCTCCTTTAGATTTTAGCATCAGTGGGATTGCTTTTCTCGCCATATATGTGGCAGCTTTTAAGTTTATTTCAATAACTTTGTCATACACATCCATGTCTATGTCTAGTAAAGATTTATCTTGATCAAATAATAAAACACCAGCTACATTTCCTAAATAGTCTAGTTTTGTTGATTCTTTTGAAATTTTACTGAATATAGAGTCTATAGCTTTATAATCTGTGATGTCTTCCTGGAAATAAGTGATGTTTTTTCCTTGGTAATGCGAAGGAGGTGACTTTAAATCTATCCCGTAAACTTGAGCTCCATACGATTCTAAAGATAAGCAAATTTGCTCTCCCATACCTCCGCCAGCTCCTGTAATTACAGCAGTTTTGTTATTAAAATTATAAGATGGTTTTGTGTTATTAGTCATATTGTTTGAGATTCTTGAAATTTGTTTGTAAATCATTATACTTGTATAGGTAAATTATTATATACAAAAATTATGAATTATATGAGTGATGCTATCAATAAATTATATTTGAAAACCGAAGAATTAAAAGATGATCTTTTAGAGCTTAGTAGAGTTATTCACAGTAATCCAGAAATTAAATGGAAAGAATATAAAGCAGTAGAAAACATCAAATCTCTGTTAATAGAAAATGGGTTAGAATTTAATTCAGTTGAAAATTACCCTACTGCATTTGTGTCTTCAATAAAAGGTAAAAGACAAGGCCCAGTTATAGCATTTTTGGCAGAATATGATGCATTACCTTCAATTGGACATGCTTGTGGTCATAATTTGATAGCTATGACTAATGTTGGCGCATTTTTGTCATTTTTAGCACTTAATGGAGATTTTGAAGGTGAAATAAGACTGATCGGGACTCCAGCTGAAGAAGGTGGAGGAGGAAAAATCAGTTTACTAAACGAAGGTCTTTTTGATGATGTAGATATTTCTATATCTTCCCATGGATCTTCAAATTTAACTGTTTTGTGGGAAGATGTTCCACTTGAAGAAGGCATGAGTTTGGCTACATCGAAAGCAATATATAAATTCCATGGAAAAGCTTCTCATGCGGCAATAAATCCTGACGAAGGAGTGAATGCATTAAATTCAGTAATTATGCTTTTTAATGGTATTGATTCTTTGAGACAACATTTGAAAGATGACGCTAGAGTCCATGGAATAATAACTGATGGAGGAAAAGCACCTAATATAGTACCAGAATTTGCTGAAGCTGATATATTAATGCGATCAAAAAAATCTGAATATGTGGATTATATAAGAAAACAAATTGATAATATTGCTAGCGGTGCAGCATTGATGACTGGAGCTGAATTAGAAATAACTGAGAACGAACCTGGATATAAGCATGTTATTCCAAATACTACAATTGGAAAATTAGGTAAGTTTTACTTAAAAAATCTTGATATTAATTTAAATGAACAGCCAAAAAACAAATATGGTAGCGGAGCTTCAACAGATTTTGGTAATATAAGTCATGAAATGCCTTCGTATGCTTTTCATTTTGCTGTTTCTAAAAATCCTGTGCCTGGGCATTCTATTGAAATGGAAAAAGCTTCAGTAAGTAATTATGCTCATAAAAATGGGATTGAAATAATTAAAGGTATGTCAGCTACTGCTTATACACTGCTAAAAGACAAAGAAAAATACAATGAATCAATGGTAGAATTTACAAATAGAAAAAAATTATAAGAAATATGAAATTACACATTACAAAAGACGAACTAATTAATCTTGTTAAAAATCAGTCAATAGAAACAGTTATTACTGCTTTCCCGGATATGTACGGAAGATTAGTTGGGAAAAGATTTGACAGCAATTTTTTTATAACTGATGTTTTAGGACAAGGCACTCATGCTTGTGATTATTTACTAGGATCCGACATAGATATGGAAACTATCCCTGGGTATGAAATTTCAAGTTGGGAAAAAGGTTACGGAGATTTACATTTGAAATTAGATACAAATTCTATTCGAATAGCGGATTGGTTAGATAAAACGGCTATTATTATTGGCGATGTAGAAAAAAATCATAAAATAGTTTCTGAATCCCCAAGGTCAATATTAAAAAAACAAATAGAATTGGCTAAATCTAAAGGCTTTCAAATTAAACTTGCATCTGAGTTAGAGTTTTATGTTTTTGATAATTCTTATCAAGATGCAAAAAATGACTCTTATATAAACATGAATCCAAGTAATAGATTTAGAGAAGATTATAGTTTACTGAATACAACTAAAGAAGAATCTTATATGTCATTGTTACGGAAGCATCTTTCTAACTCGGGTATAGAAGTTGAGTGCACCAAAGGTGAATGGAGTTTGGGTCAACAAGAAATTAATGTTAAATATTCAGATCCTTTGACAATGGCTGATAATCATAGCATCATAAAACAAGCAGCTAAAGAGATTGCATATAAACAAGACATGTCAGTAACTTTTATGTCTAAATGGGATGAAAATTCGGCAGGTTCAAGTATGCATATCCATTTAAGTTTATGGGATGAAAAAGGAAATACTAATCTTTTCTTTAACCCTAGTAGTAACTCAGAGCTTAAAATTTCTGATCATTTTAAAAATTTTCTTGGTGGATGGATGAAATATTCTCCTGATATATTTATGTTCTATTCTCCTTATCCTACATCTTTTAAAAGATTTGTATCGGAATCGTTTGCACCAACCAAAATAAGTTGGAGCATGGATAACAGAACGTCTACCTATAGAATAGTAGGTGAAGAATCAAGTTTAAGAATTGAATGTAGAATTCCAGGAGCTGATGCTAATCCTTATTTAGCATTTGCTGCAAGCATAGCTGCAGGAATAAAGGGGATAGAAGAAAAAATTGACCCACCTCAAATGTCAAAAGGAGATTCGTATAACAATAGTTCTTTGCAATCATGTCCCGATAACATTGGTAAAGGCCTTAAATTATTTGAAAAAAGTAAATTTATAAGCGATGTATTTGGTAATAATGTGAAAGATCACTATAACCATTTTTTTAGTATTGAAAAATCTCTTTATGAAAAAGCAGTTACTGACTGGGAAAAAAATAGATATTTTGAAAGAATATAATTATGCAAAAGTGGTATAAAGGTAATATACATACCCACACAAATGAATCAGATGG